>Ga0307443_1000398_pt1 | contig 28343 bp, 15 predicted proteins | sample SalMarSW160220MG_FD_202148 | JGI IMG/M metagenome (GOLD analysis project Ga0307443, IMG submission 202148) | Salt marsh sediment microbial communities from the Plum Island Ecosystem LTER, Massachusetts, United States - SW1601-220 | ecosystem: Environmental > Aquatic > Marine > Intertidal zone >... | reverse complement strand
TCAAGTGGATGTGCCGCCGGAGCGGCGGTTCATTGGCTTCGACGCCTATCAAAAGGCGATGGACTGCCTGCGGCCGGGCGATGTTGTGATCCTCACCACACCGGTGGCATTTCGCTGGGTGCATTTCCGCTACGCCATCCGCAAGGGAATCAATGTGTTCATGGAGAAGCCGGCCGTAGTGGATGGGCCCACCACTCGCAAAATGCTCCAACTGGCCGAGGAATCGCAGAAGAATAATCTCAAGGTGGGTGTAGGGCTGATGTGCCGCCACTGCAAGGCCCGCTGGGCGCTCTATGACCGCATCCAGTCCGGCCAGATCGGCGAGTTGCTGATGCTGCGCACCTATCGCCAGCAGGGACCGGCGGGTTTCACCGGACCGAACCGAAGCAACCTGAGCGAGCTGCTCTGGCAGATCAAGAACTACTTAGGCTTCATGTGGGCCAGCGGCGGACTCGTCCAGGACTACGTTGCACATAATGTTGACGAGTGCTGCTGGATGAAAGGGGCCTGGCCGGTCCACGCCCAGGGTTCCGGAGGGCGAACCCATCGTGGCAACAACGTAGACCAGAACTTTGACCATTACGATGTGGAATACACGTTTGCCGACGGTGTCAAGCTGCTTCTCTACGCTCGCAACATGGTCGGATGCCACGGCGAATTCGCCAGTTATGCTCATGGGACCAAAGGCTCGGCCGTCATCTCCACGTACATGCACACACCGGCCAAGTGCCGCATCTACAAGGGGCAGGACTTCTCGCGAGACAGCCTTGCGTGGGCGTTCCCGCAGCCGGAGCCGAATCCTTATCAGCTCGAATGGGACGAGCTGATCGAGGCCATTCGCAATGACCGCCCCTACAACGAGGCCAAACGCGGCGCGGAGGCCGGTCTTGTCACTGCTATGGGCCGCCGCGCAGTGCACACCGGGCAGGTCGTGACATACGACGAGATGCTCAACTGCGATGAGGAGTTCGCCCGCGACGTTGACAAGCTGACGATGGAATCACCCGCCCCCGTGCAGGCCGGAGCCGACGGCAAATACCCTACTCCACAACCTGGCATCCTTAAGAATCAAGAATATTGATTTGTTGACCGTATTTCAGTGGAGTAAATGAAAGGAAGATATCGATGTTTAGCGCATTTATCGTGTCGCTGGTGCTCGTCGCACCAATCAACGCTTGGGGGAAGTCGAGTTCCATCCCCGTTCGCGCGACCCTGGCCCCGGTCGCAGCTGACAGAACGTCTCCCATGGCTCCAAATGCTGTAGATATCTCCGGTCTGCTGGGTGAGCGGATCCGCGCCCATACCTTTGGGCGAATCATCAATATCGACGAGGACGTCCTGCTTGCGGGCTTTCGTTCACGGCCCGGTTCCCATCCTTGGATCGGCGAGCACGTGGGCAAGTGGCTGCACGCAGCATCCCTGCTCTGGCTTGGATCACATGATGCGGGCCTGCGTGAGAAGATCACACGTGTCGCCAAAGGGCTGATCGCCACGCAGGACGACGATGGATACCTTGGAACGTATGTGCCTGAAAAGCGTTTCGGTCTCTATCGTGAAGCCGACTGGGATGTGTGGGTGCACAAGTACTGTTTAATCGGATTGTTGTCCTACTATGGAATCTCGGGCGATGAAGAGGCCCTGACCGCGTGCAAACGTGCCGGGGATCTCTTGGCTTCAGTATTTCCTCGTGAGCGCAGCATCCTCAAGGCCGGAACGCACGTTGGCATGGCCCCAACCTCGATTCTTGAGCCAATCGTGCTGTTGTACCGCGCAACGGGTGAGAAGAAGTATCTCGACTTTGCCATGTATATTGTCAGTTCATGGGACGAGCCCGGTGGACCGCAAGTACTCTCGGCAATGCTCAGGGAGAAAACCGTTCTGGCCGTCGGCAACCGTAAAGCCTATGAGATGCTCTCTAATTATGTCGGCCTTTGTGAACTCTATCGCGCGACGGGGAAATCGGAATTCCTCGACGCGGCACAATATGCCTGGGAAGATGTGAAGGCAAAAAGACTTTACATAACCGGCGGCTCCAGTGCCGGCGAACACTTTCAGCCAGACGGCCATCTTCCCAATGATGAGGACGCACACATACAGGAAATGTGTGTAACTACCACGTGGACACAGCTTTGCTGGCAGCTCTTCCGTTTGACCGGTGAGGAGAAGTATGCTGCAGCCCTCGAACAGGTTCTTTTCAACGAGACGCTGGGCGCGCAGAAACCGGATGGGTCAGGCTTCTCTTACTTCACGCCCCTTGAGGGACAAAAGCAGTTCCGTGCGGATTACCCTGGGACACGTGGTATGGACTGCTGCAACTCTTCAGGGCCGCGTGCCCTCGGTCTTGCGCCAACTTTTCTTGCGACAATGGACGCGGATGGTTTTAGAATCAACACGTTCGCGCCAGCGTACTGGCGCGTGACAATCGGCAGCGTGCCGGTCACTGTAACGTTGAAGAGCCGATTCCCCAGTGACGGCGTCGGCACCATTGAGATAGACCCACAACATGATGTGGATTTCTCCTTGGCCATCCGAGTTCCCCGATGGACTGCGAAGCCCAAGGTATCGATTGCCAACGATGCCTTCCAGCCTGAGCCAGGGACGTATCTGACGGTCAAGCGCTTATGGCACCGGGGAGATATTGTGATGTTCTCCTTCCCGCTCGTTCCAGAGGTCCACGTCGGCTCAGGCTCCAACGAGGGCCGCGTGGCCATAACTGCGGGGCCTCTTGTTCTTGCTCTCGACCGGGCAGACAACCCCGGAATTAGAATCCCGCAGTACGTCGCGCTGCGAGGCTTGACGGATGAAGACTGCAAGTTCGAGAGCAAACCGGCAAAGGGCAACCGCTCTTGGCAAGATGAAACACTTTGGGCCTGCAACGCGCGAGATCTCACGGCTGCTGCACAGGCCAAAGAAGTCGAATGCCGTGTTCTGCTTCGTCCTTTTCTTGATGCCGGCTCTTGGGACTCCACCCGCTACGCAGTCTGGCTGCAGGCGCCCGGCACCGTTTTGAATGGTGACGTCATCGGCCCATTCACGTTCGGGCGCGAGATTTACAGTGGCGAGGGTAACGTCAACGGCAGCATTGCCGATGGTGATTCTACCACTTACCGCGTTACTTATAATGGGAAACCACAGGAGCAGGCCTTCTTTGGCATTGCCATCGAGAAATCCGTTAAGATTCGTCGCGCGGTGTACGTGGCAGGAAAGATATTTCATGATGGCGGTTGGTTTGACACCGCCGGCGGCAAGCCGAAGCTCCAAGTCAGGAAGACGCTTGACAGCCCCTGGGTCGATATCGCCGTCTTTGAAGACTACCCCGCCGCAACGGCCACCGATCCCAAGGGAATCCAGCCTGGCAAGCGGTTCATAGTGAGATTTGAGCCCGTGCAAGCCGTTGCGATTCGCATTATCGGCAAACCCGCGTCCGGTGACAACACGGCTCAAGCCTTCGCATCGTGTGCAGAACTGGCCGCATTTGGAGAGTAATGCGATTGTTCTCTAACTTATTTGACTCGTGCTACGAAGCGAGCTTCTTCGCAGAGTAGCAATGGGAAATCTTAAATCCTGTAAGTTCCAGAGTTATTGTCAAGTTTGTCTCTCAAAAGGGAAGAAAGAAACCGGATATGCAGGCAAAGAAGTTCACAATAAAACATTGTCTCGTCTTAATCTTAATACCGGCCATTGGCTGCATAGCTTGCGCCGAAAATATCGTTTTCCCTGCCGACGCAGGGGCCGTCGATGTCAAGGCTCGATACGGAGCCAAGGCAGATGGCGTGACCGACGACACCGCCGCAATCCAGAAGGCAATCGACGAGGTCAGGGGGATTCCCGATACACTGTACTTCCCCAACGGAACCTATCTGATTAGTGACAGTGTGGGGATTTTCAATGGCAAGGCCCACAGCCGTGACCGCTTCCTGACTTATCAGGGCCAGAGCGAGGCAGGAACCGTGATCCGCCTTAAAGACAACTGCCCGGGCTTCGGCGATCCGAATAAACCAAAAATCGTGCTCTCGGTCTATCAGGGCCAGGGAACCGGCGATGTCATGCACAGCTACGTCCGCAATCTGACCGTGGACGTGGGGCGTGGTAATCCTGGAGCGGTGGGTCTGCGCTTCATGTCAAACAACAGCGGGGCAATGTATCACGTTACGATTCGAAGCAGCGACCAAAATAGGGTCGGCCGGATCGGGCTGGACATGCGGCAAGGTCAGAATGGACCCTGTCTCATCAAGCACGTCACGGTGGAAGGGTTCGGCCATGGAGTAGAAACCGGTGACACCTTCTCCTTGGTTTTTGAGCACCTGACCCTTAAACACCAAAACGTGCTCGGGTTCTACAATTTCAACGCCCGCACGACCATACGCGACCTGAAGAGCTTAAACAGCATACCGGCTCTCAGGAACAGCCGGCACGCTCACATGATGCTGATCGAAGCGGACCTGTCTGGGGGCAGCAAGGACAACGCCGCTATTATCAACGACAGCTCGAAGTTTTTTGTCCGCGACGTTAAGCAGAACGGCTATGGCTATCTCCTCAAGGCCGCCTCCGGCACGACCCATGACGGGCCGGCTCTGGAGGAGTGGTACGAGGGCAAGGGGCACTCGCTGTTTCCCTGTGAACTAAAGAGCCTCCGACTGACGATCAAAGAGACGCCCGAAGTGCCTTGGGAAACGGATTTGGCGAAGTGGGTGAAGGTGGATTGGTCAAAGAGCGGCGAAGACATTGGGGAGGCATTGCAGAACGCCATCGACCGAGCGGCTACGGAAGGCAAGACCACGATCTATTTTCCTCGCCGGACCGGCACCTACGAATATCCGATGTTCAGTCGGCCCATCCGAGTTCACGGCAGCGTCAACCGCATCATCGGGATGTCGAACATCATCGACATAGCAGATCTCAGCGGCAGATTTCAGAGCGGTGAGCAGGCGGTGTTTACCTTCGAGGACCTCACCAGTCCGGCAGTGGTGGTTGAGCGCTTCTTCCTCCTCGGTGGTTGGAAAGGCCCGCGCAAGGCGTACATGTTCGAGAACAAGTCGGGCAAGGCCCTGGTGCTCAAGAACATGGGGATGTCCGGCCGTATCAAGAAGCCCACGCCCGGCGGCGAGTGCTTCTTAGAGGACGTTCCGACCTCCGGGCTTTACATCGGCCGCGGCGAGAAATGCTGGGCAAGACAGTACAATCCAGAGTCTCCCGAAGCTGACATGATCGAAGTAGACGGCGGACAACTATGGATTCTCGGCCTGAAGACTGAGGGCAGGTCCCGACACATCATCGCGAAGAACGGCGCCAAGGTAGAGTTACTGGGCGGGGTCTCTTACCAATCCTGGGCGAATCAACCCATAGATCCACCCGTGTTCACCGTGATCGACTCCGAGGCCTCCTTCACCTTTGGGTTCTATCATTGGAACCAGCCGTTCAGCACGATTGTGAAGGAGACCGTCGGGAGCAAGACTCGGACGCTGACGCGGGAAGACTTGGCCAACTACCACCTGCCCTTGTTCAGAGCTTGTGGTGCCGGCGGTGTGAGAGACCCAAAGAGCAGTACCAGCCAGGAATCAGGAATGAAGACGACTTCGCATTAACGACCCGGATGAGGATCTATTTCGAATAACAGATTTGACAAAAAGAAGAGTATGAATTCGGTTTCACTATGGGAGAATGACCATGAAGCATGTTGTTTCTATGCTATTGATGTCTTGCATCATCCTGTTGCCGGCCTACGCCGACATGATGAAGGATTCGCCGGTGACGTTCCCGAAGGAGGGTGCTCTGCCGGCAAAGTACCCGCCGGACATCAAAGTGCAGAGCGAACCAGCCGAGCATGACTACTATATCTTCAGTTCTCCCTGCCGCTCACTGACGCAGATAGAAGAGATACAGGCGAATATGCCGAAAGGCGAATTCACGTTGCCGTTACGAGATTGGGCCCATCTCCAGCACACACGTCAGATTTTGACCCAAGGTGGTGAACTGCGCCTGCTGGCAATGGGCGACAGCATCGTCAACGACATGATGCGCTCCGGCTGGGTAGCAAAGCTCCGGGAGGCTTATCCGAAAGCGGAAATCAAGGCCACGGTCTATGCGCGTGGCGGCGGCGGGTGTCAGCACTATAAGGAAAACGGGCGCATCGCCAAGAACGTAGTTCCGCGCAAGCCGGACCTTGTTCTCATAGGCGGCATCAGCCAGAAAAGCATCGAAGACATCCGAGAGGTTATTCACCAATTGCGCGCCGCGTTACCCAACGTGGAGATCATTCTGGCCACCGGAGCCTTTGGCACAACTGACCCGCGCGATGCGGAAGTGTTGGCTAAGGCTGCTCACTCAGGCACCGGAGCCTACGGTCAATCGCTCAAGAAACTCGTCGCCGAGGAGCAATGCGCCTACCTCGATATGACTGTTCCATGGGCCGAATACATCCGGTCATCGAAGCTTCACCCGCATCGCTTCTATCGCGATGTCGTCCACGCCAATGAATATGGCGAACAGATCCTCTCGAAGATCCTGATCTCGTTTTTCGACAAGGCCGCTGAGAACAACCCCAAAGCCAACGACGAAAAGGGTGAGTTGCTCGGCTGCTGTTGTCGGATCGCTTATTATCCCGAACGATGCAAAATCCGTTATCTGACAGATCTTTCCACCTGCTCTGATTCTGAACTGGTCCAGGCGATTACGGGCGGCTCATTCTCCGTCCGCAAGATAGGCGACGCAAGGCCGCTCGCCCAGACCGAGCTTACCTTTGATCAGGAAAAGACCGCACAGGGCATGCTGGAGCTTCCCGATCTGGTGGACGTTGAATATGAGGGAGTATTTACGTTTGACGGCGCGAAGGTCACTGTTCCTGGCCTTTGCTTCGAACGTGTCCGCTTTGCCTGGGAAGGCAACCGGCTCGGCATCACCGATGAAGTCTATCCACCCTTTGAGCCGGTTCGCGTCGAGGACAAGACGGCCCGTGTGGTGATGCGGGAATACTCGATGAATGGCTTCGGACTCTTGGATCAGGCAATTTCCAAAGGACGAGATCTTTTGGCCAAGCCCATGAGCCTGGTCCTGCAGACGGCGGACGGTCCGCAGCGTTGGACATTCGCCGACTCGCGATGGGAGGGCGCGAACCCTCAACGAGCGATCTTTCGTTCCCACGCGGTGTCCGACACGTTGGAAGTGCGGACCGTTTCCACGATCGAGTTTGATGGCTGCATGAAGGTTGAGATGGAATTGGCCCCGGGCCAGGCGAGGGGAGAGATCCAGCGTCTCTGGATCGAAATCGTGCTCAAGAACAAAGAGGCACCGCTGTTTCATGAAGTCAGCGATTACATTCGGAAGAATTACTCGGGATTTACTCCGGCTGGTGTGGGTGTGGTGTGGGATAGCACCAAATCCCGGCGTACGGCGAAATGGCAGAATCCGTTCACTTCTTATATTTGGCTGGGCGCTGAGGAGCGGGGGCTGTGTTGGTTTGCTGAGAACGACAAGAACTGGATCACCGAAAAAGGCGAGAACGCCCGGCCGGTCCAGGAGCTTATCCGAACCGGCGACACACTCACCTTGCGGGTATATTTGGTGAACACGCCGGCCATTATTAAGGAAAAGTACGCCTTGGTTTTCGGGCTGCAGGCCTCGCCAACTAAGCCGATACCGGAGAACTGGCGCGCCAAAACCATTACCATGCCGGGCGGCTCCGGGCCGGTCAATCCGTGGGGCGGGCTGCATTGCGGCTACAAAGGCCCGTTTCGGAATGACTGGCAAATTGTTGACAAAATCATCGAAGCCCAAAGGACCGGTATTTTTGATGAGGCATGGTTTAACGATTACGTCGCCAAATATAATCCGCCTCCCTGCTACGGGAATTGGAATTGGTTGGAGAGCTGCCGCGTCTTTGCTGGGATGCGACAACGTCCGGCCATGACCTACCAGGAGGAACTGATCCAGTCAGTAGTGCAGCCCGAATGGCAGACCTTTCAGGACGAGTGGCGCAACGCCGGAACGCTCGGAACAGAAATTAGCGAGTTCACACAGCGGGATTGGCCGACGGAGGAGGTGTTCCGCGAAAAGGATCCAAAGAAGAGGCAGAGCAATCCAAGCATGTACATCAATTATTGCCGCAGTTACCAGGACTACGGTTGCTGGTATGCCAATGAATGGTTCAAGCGGGGCGTCAGCGCGTATTGGGATAACACCTTTCCTAAATACACATATAATACCCAGAATTCAGCAGCATACAGAATGTCCGATGGGAAGGTGCAGCCAGTGATGGTTATCTGGAACGAGCGTGAGTATATGAAACGTGTTTGGAATCTGCTGCAATATTGGCGGCGTCACCAATCCGACCCGCTGGAGTGGTCGCACCACATGACCGATGCGTTAATATTGCCTTTCGAGAGCTGGGCTACGGTTATACTAAGTAGAAACGCATAAACATTTACGCAGCCTTTTGCTTTACATCATCATGGTTGAAGATAAAGTCCATCTTGTTCCTATGGCCGTTGATACGGGCGACGCCGCGTCGAAAAGCGGCTACCAGATCCTCTATGCTGGCAAACAACACGTTAGCCAGTACCGTACGCTTGAGATGACCCCAGAGCCGTTCAATCATGTTCAAGCTCGGACAGTATGGCGGCAGCCAAAACACCTGGATATGATCCCTGTGTGTCTTGAGCCATTGCCGCACCGCTTTGGTCTGATGAAACCGCCCGTTATCGCAGACCAGCCGAACCTTTTGGCCAGCATAAGCGGTTACCAGCGCTATCAAAAATGCAAGAAAGTTCTGGCCGCTTTTGGTCTTGGCCACCGTGTAGATGATCTTGCCGGTCTTATAATCGACCCCACCATAGACTACCCGCTTTTCGTTCTTGCCCGGAGAAGGAATCTCGGGCTGCTCGCCCACAGGTCCCCACATCTGCGTCAAGGTGGGATGGAGGTGGATCTCCATCTCATCTTGGAAGACCAGCGCCTCCTCCGAATCGTCTTTCATCGCTTTTTTTTCGAGCGAATAAGGTCTTTCTTGGCCTTTTGGTATGCCGCTTCGTCCCTTTTGCCCTTGAGGGTATGCTTGGGCCGGTGGATGGAGAATCCTTCTTCGTGTAGGAGCCTTCGCAATTGATCGTCGCTGAACCGAACACGCGTTACTCTGGCCAGATGCTCGGCCAATCTCGCCGCCGACCAGGTGGAAAAGCCATATCCCAACGTCAGCGGATTGGTTCGTACGGCCAGTTTCATCTGCTCGATAAATTCCGGCGTGGCTCGACTGGGCCGACCCGGTGGCTTGATGGGATGCAAGGCCTTGGCTCCGCCTTGTCGATAGAGCCTGCGTACGCGAGCGACGGTATCCGTACAACAGCCCAGATCGTTCGAAATCGAGGCTTTGGAACGGCCCACGTCGGACATCAAAATAATTGTACAGTTGCGAAAGACATCGGCCGATGCCGTGCTCATTCTCAGATGATCCAACTGGTTCCATTGGGTATCTGTCAGTTTTATTGTTCGTCCCATGACAACCTCCCGGCGGTTCCACCGCCTTCATTCTCATTATTAACAATGTCGTCAAAATGGGACTTCTTATATGAATCATTTTGCGTTTCTACTTAGATTATGAGTTGGATTCGACCGTACCGTTCCCGCCGGAAATGCACCGCGCCAAGGCAATGGGGCGGCAAGTAGGAGCAATTCCATATTGGCTTTACACCCCGGTGGGCACGCGCAATCCCATTGTTACTAAGCTGAACGAGAAACACCCGGACATCCCAGGCCGCGCCGATTGGGGCATGAAGATGGTGCACGAGGTGCTGCGCACCGAATACACCGGTGGCAGTTCGCTTATCAAGAACGCGCGCGTGGATGCGCCAGACCTCGAGAAAATCGTTGTCGATTTCGGCTATGCAAAACCGGATACCATTGTTTACAACTACTGGGACGAGCGCCCGGCCGTTTGGGTGGAGAACGACGCCGTGAAATGGATCGCTTTAGCCCGCCCGCAGGAGAAGACGCTCTTGGTGGTGCTGCAAAGCTGGGCGACCAACGACACGACGGTGAAGGTGACCTTGGACGAAAAGGGGCTGGGCTTCAGTCCGGACGCTGGCGCTCAGAATGCTGAAACTGGCACCAAGCTGCCATTGAATCGTGGTATGTTCAGTGTGGAAATCCCTGGCCCATACGGAGTGCGGTTGGTGACGATTCGATGAGCTTCTGGGGTACGAAACACCTGCCGGTGAAAAGCCGAACATACATGGAATTGAAAACTAATGCGATCGCGACAATCTGGTTTAGCTGTATTGGCAAGGCTTGATCGCCAGCGTCCTTCCGCCTGGCGAAAAACAGCTGGCATGTGTGGTTAAATACCAAGCTGCGGTGTTCAAATCACAAAAAATCATTATGAAAGAAACTTTCGCGATTAAAAGCACTGCCGCAATAAGAACCTTTATCGTTATGGTTGTTCTATCGGCGGCCATTTTTGTTGGCAATCAAGCGGGGATTGCCGAGGATTTCAAAGCCGACTCCGCCATTGTGCAATGGCGGCGCTCCCCTGGGGCGAGGCGTTGAGATCGAATGGCTGTCGTGCTATCGTGTAGGCCGTAGAGTGCAGGAGCAACTTTCATGATGGGAAATTGGGATTGAAATGGAGTACATCGTTCGGGTAAGATAGTGTGTTACAGTGTTTGGGAGCACCGTTTATGAACTCATAGGGAAATCTCAGATTATTGAGGACAGAGCGATGACAAAACAAATCCACTCCATTAGCTCCCTGCAGGTGCCATTGCGACCGCGTTACCTGGCAACTTGGATGGCCGCTGCACTCGTTGTGCTGTCGACATTCATGAGTTTCAGCCGCTGTTGTGGCGCGACGCCTACCTACGACGGCGGACTGGTCATCGACGACGGCGCCCCAGAGTACTCTGAGGGTGGCACCTGGGAGGCTGGCAAGAATCGGGAGGGGGGTGGCAGCTACTACACCTACGGCATGGATAACACCGAAGCGCGTAAAACGACATCCGCCGGCTCCTGGGCCCAATGGAAGCCCCACCTGCCAGCCGCCGGAACTTACCGTGTTTACCTCTGGCACATTGTTTGGGGCGCGCGCGGCCAGGTAACCATCGAGATCCAGCACAACGGCAAGACTGAAACCCTCAAGCGCAACACCGGCGATGGCCATTCCGGCTGGAACAACCTCGGCGATTATGACTTCGCCGCAGGAACGAACGGCTTCGTGAAGGTCACCCTGGACGAGAAGGGAATCCTGTATGCCGACGCGGGGAAGTTCCTGCCTATAGACAAGGTGGACAAGACCACGTTCCCGCCTTATCCAAAGCCGGACGGCTCGACGCCCCGCGTGGACAAGGGTAACATCGTGGTGTGTGGGCAGCCGCGCCTGATCCTCTACGGAGAAAGCCTGGAAGAGGTCATGACTCACCCAGCGGATGTACCGTATTACGGGGACCAGTTTGACAAGTGGAAACGGCAGGGGCTGAACACGCTCGCGGCGGTCATTCAGTGGAACGCCTTTGAACCCCGCAAGGACGCCTATGAATATGCCATGATTGACGGGCTGATCGATGCGGCCAAAGAGCGCAACATGCACCTGATCATCGTCTGGTTCGGTACGTGGAGGAACCTGCAGAGCAACTACCTGCCGAGATACGTCTGGGAGGAGAAAATAGCGTTCCCGGCGCTCAAGCTGGACGGAAAGCCCGAGAATGGAGGCGTATCGCCTTTTGCGACGAAGTGCGCGGCGCGGGACGGGCTGGCGCTGAACAGACTGCTGGCACGCGCGGCGGAGAAGGACCCAGGACACCAGGTCCTCATCGCCGTGCAGGTCGAGAACGAGATGCCCTGCTATACCGACAACTGCCCGGCGGCCAACGAGCACATTGACGAGCAGGTGCCGAAGGAGTTGTTGGATTACCTTAAGGCCAACGACACGCCCAAGCATGATCCGACCAAGCTGGGCTGGTTTACGTGGAGCCGCTACCACGGCAACGGCAGCAAGACGTCGGGGACCTGGGAGGAGGTGTTTGGCAAACAGCCCTGGCCCACCGACGCGCGGAAGGCGATGGGCGCGTACTACACGGGTCGGTACATCGAGATCGTGGTGCGAAAGGCGAAGGAAGCGCTGAATATTCCTATGTACGCCAACGCCTGGTGCGGCGAATCCCCCTGTGACGCCGATTTTATGGACATCTTCCACATCGGTTGCCCGAGCCTGGACGGCATGGGTCCGGACAACTATGGCGAAGTTCTTCACAAATACATAAGGCCCTGGAACGTCCTCGTGCAGCCCGAGTTTTCACCGGCGGAGCACTATTTCAGGGCCCTCTCTATGGGCGCGATGGTGGTGGGACAGTACTGGCAGGCCGAAGTGGAACTGATGCGGACCAAGGCGATGTTTGACCTCGTGCGGACGATGGAGCCGCTGCTGGTGCAGAAGCGCAACCCCGGTGACCTGCTTGGCTTTACTTCGGTTCTTGACAAGAAGCTGCACAAGGCTGGTTCCACATGGGAGCAAGACTATGGGAATCTGAAGGTCAAGTTCACGGCCACGGTGGACCACTTTCCTGGCGAAACCGAATGGCGCGATTCCCGGCTGCATACAGCTGGCCCCTTGTTAAACGGCAACGGGCTGATCATCCGGATGGGGCCGGACGAGTACGTCATTACCTCCACCAAGATCGATGTGGAACTCCGCCGCGCGGATGGAAGCGATATCGGGATTGTGTGGGCTGAACGCGGCCACTTTGAGAAGGGATACTGGGTCAAGGAGGGAGGGGCGCAAGTCGAAAGCATCGGCAGGTCCCTCAAGCTCAGGTTTCCAACGGCCAATGGTCAGTATGGGCAAATCAGGCTGAAGTTTACCACCCCAGCGGCGAAGTAGGAAGACGAAAACAGTAGGGAAACAGATGATCGTACAGTCGAGGAAAGGATCATGAAGCTCATAGCGAACACCATCGAAACAGTATCCGCTGTTTTGCGCAAGTCCCTCCTGTCAATCCTGCTGGCGGCATCGCTTGTGGTGTGCCGGTTAGCCGTTGCGGCAGAGAGCCCGCAGGCGCCGAGTCGGTTCCCCTCTATGCCGGTGCTCCCGCCCAGTGCGCTCGCCGGTTATGGAGCCAATGGGCGGGTTTATCTCCATTGGAATCCCTCCATCGAAGACCAGCGTGTCACCGGCTGGCATGTTCATCGGTCCACGGACGGCAAGCAGTGGACGCGGGTTACCGCCAATCCGGTCACCCGGCCGCATTACCTCGACGGGAACCTCGACCCATCGGCTACCTACCACTATGCCGTAGTGGCCGTGACCGGTTCCGGTGAAGGCGGACAACGTTCCAACGTGGCCGTTATTGCCCCGCGCTCCTTGGAGGCCCCGAAGATCACCGAAGGCGTGACGCTCGCCGACGGCGATGGGAAGCCAGTAATGTTGGATCGCAAGAACGCGATTACCGTTCGTTGGCCTGACGGGCAGCAGTTGATCTACGACAAGGATCACGTGCGCGTCCGGCAGTGGATCGCAGCCGACGGCACGCCCTTGATGCAGAGTGCCCTCTACGGGAACGGCATCGACCTGATCGGCTACAACACCTACGGGATGCCCGACGCACAGGAGCCGAGCAGGGACGCACCGTGGCTTGGGCGAAGGATGTTCACACGCGACTATACCTCTCCTCGCCGCAGCACGCACCCGGATTCCATACAGGCTTTCCGCGGGGTCGAGGTGCGCGACGGGCGCGTGACCTTCGCTGTGTGGCTGCCTTTGCAGGTGGGCAGCTTTAGCTCTTTCACTTACACGCAGATTTGGGAAACCTGGTGGCCCATCGAGCGGAACATCGGCGGTGACGTTTATCGGGGTCTGGCCCGTTCCATCGAAATCAAGGTGCCCACCCATTTCAATGTCGAAGGTTACAGTCTGGCTTTGAACGACGGCTTTGGGCCGAACGGGTCCTCCGACGGTGTCACCAGCATCGGTATCCGCTGGGGCCAACCGAACCGGAACATCATAACCTGGACCAAGAGCGGAGATCACTCCGGCTGGGGACGCAACGCCCGCAGTGGACGCGGCTATCACCCGGACGGCAACACGCTGCAAACGGAGCCGTTCCTCCTCTACGAATGGGACGCGCGTCCCGACCGCAAGGCCGGGAGCCTGATTCTTTCCGCGCAATATCTCTATTTCAGCGTCAGTCGCGCCAACTGCGACTACCTCAAGTTCGGCGTGGACGGCATCTGGCCGAATTTCTCCATGGATGTCGCTGGGCTTTCGGGCCGCTGCTTGGTGGAAACCTTCGAATATCTCTATGCCTCGGAACCGAAGGCCGGCGCGCCGCAGCACTACAGCAACGCAAAGATGCAGTTCGGTCGGCGTATCAGCGAGCATTACCGGTTGCAAACCGGTTTTGTCGGCACCGCGTTCGCGCAGTGCGGCGGGCTGGACGGTCCGATCCAGAAGGCCGGTGGCTCGCTGGAAAAAGCGGCGGAGTTGATCGCCCAAGAATACGGCGACTACGGTGTGGATACCGTCGAGTTCGATTTCACCACCTGGTTCAGTTCGCCCTACAGCGTGCCGGCCGAGTATCGCCAGAACGAAAACTTCGGCGTGAACCCGCAGATCGCGCGCTACGCATCAAAGCTGCGCGAGCGGGGCATCCGTTCCTCGTACTGGATGCGCCCGGAGTTCGTGAAGACCAGCCCTCAGAATGCCTTTTCCGAAGAAGGGTTCGTGACCCGTTACTGGGGCTACGATCAGCAGAAGTTCCCCCCGGCCACGGAGCGAAACGCCACCGTCGGCTTTCCGGAGATCCGGGCGCATCCGGAGTGGGTCCGGTGCGGACGGAACGGCGAGTTCCCGTCGTTTGCTCCCTACAACTGGGTGCCGATGAGCATAGCCAGCGGTTGGTGGGACGAAATGCTCTGGCCGATGTTGCACATGAGTGCCCGGCTCGGCATGAACGCCATCTTCGTGGACGGCGGCTTTGGTGCGCTGGGCGGAGTGGACTACCGGCCGCTGGTGGAAAAGCAGCGCAACACGGCTGTTCCCAACCAACCCTACTGGTGGCGCTTTTGGCGGCAAGCGTATCGACTCGGCCTGCCGGTCTATGGCGAGTGCATGCTCGGCTGGGGCGGGGCCAATGATTTCGGGGTTGCACATATTACTGATCTCCAATTTCCCTGGATCTACACCCTGAGCAGTATCAACTCCCAGGCCACGCCCGGCTATCGGCCCATCGCACCGAAGTACCGCCACGCCCTTTATGAGGTCTATGGCACGATTGACGTCTCCGGCCATCTCTCCAACGAAGTAGAGCCGGAGAATCAGAAAAAGCTCCTCGCCTTTCACAAGCAATTCCTCGCGAAGCACGGCGAACCCGATGGACTTCGGTTTGTGAACCTACGCCGGGGCGAGCCGGTGACCTTCTCGCTCAAGACGGGCTCCGTCCTTGCGGCCGGCGAAGCCGAACGGGTCAAGGAAACGGAACAGACTGAGACCGTGGTGCCGTGGCGCTACGACAGTGTCATTTGGCAGTACTCCGACGGCCGTGAGATACCCTATCCAGCTTGCGAGAAGATCCTGACCGGAGCTGTGCCTTAGAGAAAAGCTGACATAGGCTTTTAAACTTGTACCCGGCGTTAGACCTTAGTCTATTGCCAGCCTGCATCCGCCCTAATAGTAAATACCACTCAAATATATCTTTCTTTCCAACATGAACTTCTTTGACTAATACTACCGTTATCTTTGAGGCGACCTTCATCTATCAGGACTACATAGCCAAGGCAGATATCCTCATAAGGGACAACTCCAAATGGAAGCTCATCGAAGTCAAGTCGAATAGACCTGGATTTCCCGTATAAAAGTGGCGTATTGAATATGGATTTGATAGTATAGGGCTTATGGATGCTGTTCAAACCAGTTTTGACTGTTTTTATTTGGAGAACCCCATGGGTGAAGCACGCAAGGACGCTCTGAAGCTTAATTTCGACCGCAGATTGAAGCTCGAATTTCACGGAACTAAAGTGACCAGTGATGCAGGTTTGCTTGCCTATCGGGAGCTTGATGAGGCACTTGGTCTGACCTCGGCGATAATCCTTCACAGAAATTCGCAGGTCTGCTATCATAACGGCATGATAAAGGCCACCCTTAGGAAAGTCAGGTGTGAACGAGACCGTGCACGGGGTGCCGTATAATAATAATGTTCGGCAGGAGGCAAAGGAAGACCGTGAAAACAATACTATTCGCTACACTTCTCCCCGCATTGAGTTTGGCGCTTGTCGCTGGACAGGAGATAGAGATTGATCGAACCAACAAGGTCGGAAAGGAACAGGTTGTGAGTCTGGAAATTCCCTCGCAACTCTCTGGCTGCGCCATTTCTCCCCTGCTGTTTGGCCACAATTTTGAGATCACCAGGAAAGCCAGTTGGCAGGGTCTTGCGGCCGAAATGCTGGCAAACCGCAAGTTTGCCGCTGTTGGTGCGAATGGACTCCTATTGCACTGGACAGTCATAGGGACCCACAAAGACCCAGTCACAGTGGGCGGGCCATCCACCGTAAGTTTAGATAGTACAACTGCCTATGCCGGGAAGTATTCGCTCCGCGTCGCGCTGGCCGATGATGGAGGAGAGTGCGGCATATCCCAGCGACATGACCGTCTGACGCTTGAACAGGGTCGTCATTACCGCCTTCATGTGTGGGTCCGTGCGGATGCGCCCATGACCGTCATTGTCCGTGTAAGGGCACCAACCGCCGGGCAGACGAACTCGCTCCTTTTTGAGGTCAAGCGCGATATTTCGCCTGCAGGCTGGCAAGATGTTACGGACGAATTCACGGCCTCGCGGAACGAACCGGCTGCATGCTTCGAGGTGGTTGGCGCCGGCTCCGGCGTGTTCAACATTGGAGCGGTATCACTACAGAACGCCAATGCCTTTCACGGAATGCGAAGAGACGTTATTGAATGCCTCAAGGCCATGCGGGTGGGAATCTTGCGCTATCCCGGAGGTTGCTTCTCCGAGTACTACAATTGGAAGGAAGGATTGTTGCCGGTGGATGCAAGACCGCCAATCGGTCCAGTCTTAGAGGATTTCCTCCTACCCAACTCTGATAGATATGACGCTCACGAAATCGGCATTGACGATTTTATGGCGTTATGTGGCGAACTTGGTTGTGAGGCGTCGATTACCGTTCGGATAGGCGAAGGTTCGCCGGAAGAGGCGGCATCCTGGGTGGAGTACTGCAACGGGGGAAAGGATACGAAGTGGGGGCGATTACGTATCAAAAGAGGCCACCGCGAGCCGTACGGTGTCAAATATTGGTCTTTGGGAAATGAGATCTCAGCTTGGGGGAAGGGCGAATCCAAGAACGTAGAGCGATACGGCGAGATGTGTAAGGAGTTTGCTAAAGCAATGAGAAGAACCGATCCGACCATTCGGATAATTGGCAGTGGCATGCATGGGGTACACGAGAAGTGGCCGTTGCTCGGCACGCAAGCGTGGACGGAGAGGATACTGGCCCGGGCGGGCAGCATCCTTGATGCCTACTCATATCATGAATACACCGAGCCACTGGCCACAATGACTCAAACGGCACGCGCACCATTGAAGCTAACACACAGTGGCTTGGAAGGGCTGCGCGCGACAATCAACCGACAGGCGCCGTCGCTCCGGCCCAAAACCATTTTTTACGACGAGTGGAATGTATGGGACGCCTGGAACCGAACCCCCGGCATCCAGGAAGCGCTTTACGCGGCCGTGACACTACAGATGCTCTGCCGCGAGGCAAACCGACTCGGTATTGAGGGGGCATGTTATTTTCAGCCAGTCAACGAGGGGGCAATCAGGGTGCCGGCGACAACGGCAGAACTTACGCCGGTTGGCAAGGTTTTTTCCATGTTGACGACTCATGCCGGTAGAATTCCCGTCAAAGCATCAGGCAACATAGGATCTTGCGACATCTTCGCATCTTTGAGTTCGGATGGTCGGTCACTGGCTGTCACGGCCATAAACCCCGAAGAGCAGAGTAGCCGCGTGTCGTTTCGGATTGCCGGTGTGGGCGTCGAGAGCGTAGGAACGACGATAACCTATACTGCGAAATCGAGTGTGGCTTCTTCTGATGTGGTGGGGTCAAGAATCGAAGTGCTCAGATCCCACGAAGGAACCTACTCCGTCGTGCTTGCCGCACTGAGTTTTGCGAAAATTGAGTTTCAAATTGCGAAGAGTCATTAAGATAATAACGAACAAACGTATGCAGCGGACGCCGGAAAACGGCGCTGTTGGTGTTGACCGTGCTGGTGATCGCCCTCCGCAGTGTCGTGAAGATACCATGAATCGAAAGGACATTAGATCCATGCACGCTCTTCAACCGCTTACGAAACTCTCGCGTCGTTCCTTTCTCCAGCGAGGTATAACAGGTGCTGCCACCGTCGCGGTCTGGCGGGGATTACCCATCCTCGCGGCTGTTGAGTCACGACCTTGGGAATTCAAACCGGACCAGAATATCATCCCCGCGCCCACCAATCCGGCAGACTGGCCCACCTTCCGGGAGCAACTGCAAGCCTGGCGCGAGCAGACGAAGCAACGGCTGGACTACAATGACGCGCCCTACTGGAAGCCGGAGTTCGCCTGGGCAGCCTCGTCGTTTACCTGCTGCTTCCTGATGATGTGCGACGAGACCTTCTACGATCAGCGATCAGGTGCCTACACGGTGGACGCGTTCCTTGACCACGGCCGGCGGGAGTTCGGCGGCTACGACAGCCTCGTGTTATGGCACGCCTATCCGCGGATTGGCGTGGACGATCGCAACCAGTTCGATTTCTACCGCGACATGCCGGGCGGGCTGAACGGCCTGCGCGAGCTCAGTCGCCGATGCCACGGGCGCAACGTGAAAGTCTTCATCGACTACAATCCCTGGGATACCGGCACGCGCCGAGAGGGAAAGAGCGATCTGGAGATGCTCGCCGAAATGGTCGCCGCCATCGAGGCCGACGGCATCTTCCTCGACACGATGAACAAAGGCTCCGGCGAATTCCGGACCCGGCTCGACGCGGTGCGGCCCGGTGCGATTTTGGAGGGCGAAGGGGCGCTGCCCTTGGAGAACGTTCACGATCATCACGGATCCTGGGCGCAATGGTTCAATGACAGCGAAGTGCCCGGCGTGCTGCGGAACAAATGGTTCGAGCGCCGCCATATTCAGCACCAAATCAAGCGGTGGGACTACGACCACACCGCCGAACTCCATACCGCCTGGATGAACGGCTCCGGGATGATGGTGTGGGAAAATGTCTTTGGGTCGTGGGTCCCCTGGAGTCCGCGTGACCGGTCCATCTTGCGCGCCATGCTGCCGATCCAGCGGCACTATACCGAGCTCTTTTCCGGTGAGAACTGGACTCCGCTGATGCCAACCGACCAGCCGGGCTTGTATGCCAGCCTATGGGAAGGACACGGCTTGCGGCTGTGGACGTTGGTGAACCGTAGAAACGAACCGGTGTCAGGACGGCTGTTCGAGATCGAAACGCGATCGGGCGAAGAAGTCTGCGACCTGATCAAAGGCGAGGAGCTTCGCCCGGAGGCGCTCGAGAGCCGTTTGCGGGTTGATGGCAGCCTCCCGGCGCGCGGTGTCGGTTGCATCCTCGCCGGGAAGCCCGCCCAACTGGGCAGTGACTTTGATTCTTTCTTGAAGCAGCAGCGCCAGACCAACGCCCGCGCTGATTTCGACGCTGCCCGTCCACTTCGGGAAACGCGCCTTATTGCTGTGTCGTCAACCGCGAGGGCCAAGCAGGCGCCCGCGGGCATGGTGGAAGTTCCTCCGGCCACGCTGGAATTGGCCATCGAGATGCGCCAACGGGAGTGCGGCTACTACGAGTCCGCGCCACCCCGCGGGCACCGTCTCACCGATTCCTACCGATTCAATACCGTGACGTTCCGCCGGCGTGTCGAGTTCAAGCGTTTCGCCATCGACCTTACCACGGTGACCAACGCTGAGTTCGCCAAGTTTCTAAAGGTGACGAAATGGAAACCGAAGCACCCGGAGAACTTTCTCAAGCACTGGACCGGCGGTAAGCCCCCTGCCGGGCAGGAAGACCACCCGGTCGTGTATGTGGACCTCGACGACGCTCGCACTTACGCCCGATGGGCGGGCAAGCGGCTGCCAACCGAGGAAGAGTGGCAATATGCCGCCCAAGGCGCCGACGGTCGCACCTATCCGTGGGGCAACGAAATGCAGCCCGACCGCTGCAACGACGGTCAATCAGGCGGAACCACGCCGGTGAAGGCATTCCCCTTGGGCCGTTCGCCCTTCGGGTGTTACGATCTGTGTGGTAACGTCTGGCAGTGGACCGAAAGCGAGCGCAGCGACGGACGGACGCGGTTTTGCATTATTCGGGGCGGCTCGTTCTTTTCCCCGCGCGGCTCCAATTGGTACGTGGACGGCGGCCCACGGGCTGCCAACTTTGCCACCAAATTCTTGCTCATGTGGTCCGGCCTGGACCGGTGCGGCACCATTGGCTTCCGGTGCGTCAAAGACCTAGATTAAAGGAGTTGCAGATGACGTTCATGATCTCCAATTGTGCAGCTGGTGTGAGCCGACGGGACTTTATGAAAGCAACAGCGATGGCAACAAGCGCATTGGCTCTGCAAAGCTGGGGCACTCCCGTGCAAGAAGAACCAAAAGAGGAATGGATCCATCGGGCAGACGAGGCGGCAAGACACCTGGCTTATTTTGATCCGGCCGAAGGACCTGTGCCCAATCCTGGTATGGGTGTGAATGCTTATGTTTTTTCTGATCACATGCATGTAGGTTATTCAGGGGGAGAATGGAACCGTACACAGGGATTGCCTCCTCGGCCGCTCGATCGGGCGACTTTCAACCGCATGATGGAATTACCTTATGTGGACAATCTTTACCTCCGGTTTGAATGGAGAGATGTGCAAAAACAGCGAGGAAGACTTGAATTGCCTGAAGCATGGAAATGGGTACTGGATGCGGCCGACAAATATGGAAAGCGATGGAGTTTTCGCATCATGAATTGTTCGCCGCATAGTATGGCAGAGAATGGTTTGCCTGAGTTTTTGCAGGGTCGGTTCAAGATGATCCCATACTGGCATGGCGATAATGTGCCCGGTCCCCGTCCGAAGTATTTTCCCGAGTACAGCAACGAGTACCTCAATTGGTGGGGCGAATTTGTTTCGCTTTTGGGTACGGAGTTCGATGCACATCCACTTCTGGAATATGTTGATGTTTCGGGTTATGGATTCTGGGGTGAAATGCATCATTATGCACGTTACGCGCCTGATGGTCCCGTTACAAATTATGAGCCTCCGCGCGAGCGAGTGGAGGCAGTTATTGAACGGCTGATTCACGATCACCTGGACGCATTTCCAAGAACACCTGCCGCTCTGGGGCTGCACACCGCCGATTATGCAGCCGGTCAACGCGCATTTGAGCAAGGTATGTGCTGGCCTCGCCGCGATAGTTTCATGTCGAATTTCTCTACAGCCGAAACCCGCTTGGCCCAAGGCCTTAAACCCGGAAGCGCCATGGTATGGGAAACGATTATTCCAGGGGTTCGTTTACAGCAATCCACCAAGGAGGCTCGCCCGCTTCCACAGCGTTACTTTGACATCGCCGCAAACTACGTTGCAGTTGGGTTTAATCCCTGGGATACGATATGGGCTCATGAGCATTGCCGGGATATCTACGAAATACTGGAACAACGAATTGGCTACCGACTGCGTCCTTCCATAGTGTGGCGACGCCGAATTGCACAGGGCAAGGATGAGCTTGTTTTGGGTTTGCGAAATGATGGTTGTTCCGCCCCTCCCGGACAGATCACCATTCTGGCTCGTTTTCCCGACGGCAGCGAAAGCTCTTTGGCATTGCCGATAGGCGAACCCACGCCAGGCGTAATGCAACTATATGCTTTGCCTCTTTTCGCCGGTGCTGACAAACAGCATGCCGACAAAGGGATCGATTTGTCTATGAAAATTCAGATTAAGGGCAAGAAGTCTCCAGTGCAATGGGCGGTACGAACCGAGCAAACGGAAGATCCCTTTGTTCTTAACGTACCGATAAAAGCGTTGTAGCCTGGCGCGATCATATTCATGAACTGATGCTAAAACACAAGGAGAATTATGAAAACAATAGAAATCGGAGTGTTCATTTCTCTATTCATATTTTCTGTATCTAATAGCTGGAGTCAGGACAAACCATCAACTCAGGATAGTCCATCGACCTGGAGTGATCCCTACAAGTTTCCTGCTACCCGCAATCCCTGCCTGTGGCCGTTCTCCCGGAATTCAATCTGGAATACGCCCATCGGCAGCAATGCGAAATATGTGTCATATCAATCGCAGTATCCTAACGGGCAAGTCAAAACTTTTTATCTTGATGATGATATTATTATCCTGACTCCCAAGGAACCCATGATGGATATCATGCTCAATACTGCCGATTGGAATTGGGGTCGCGACCGTTGTGTAGTTGAAGGTGGGCTCCTGTTCAGCGCTCCAATTCCTAAAAGCTTTCTTTGGCACAGGCCCAAGACTCTGTCGAACGCCTGCCTGGCAGTACTAATGTCCGACGGCAGGACTATCAAACAGACCCAACCGTTTACTCGCTGCGCTGTGGATCAACCTGCACTTTCTCATTATAAATTTGAGGATAGTGATATTTACGGAGAAGGGATCACCGGCTCGCATGGCGGCAGCGGCATGTCTGCAATCGGCGGCACTATTCGCATGGGCGAACTGGCTCCAGGCGCACCGCCGATCCATCACGCCTTAAAGATGGCCGTGCAGCGGCATGGATCGGGCCATCGCTGGCCTGCACCCCACGATGATGCCGGAAGCAGGAACATAGTCACCACCGGCTTTTGCGATGGCGCACTTTGTGCGCTTCTTCCTTCTTTTGACATCGCCGGCACAGGTTTTGAGACCGAGGTGGCCAAATATATAGCGCGCGCGTGTCAGGATTATGGCATTTACCTGGTTGATGGCACGGGGTGGAGCGCAGTTTGCATCGATGTCGAGAACGGCGCGCATGGTTGGGTGCGTGACGAAGTCCTCCAGAAATGGGGCGTGGAGATGGATTATGTAAGCACCTCGGAAACGCCATTCGGGCGTGATATGAAGAAGATCTTTTCGAACCTTATGGTTGTCGATAACAACGCCGAAGACAACAGGGGCGGCGGCGGAACGCCCCGTGCCCCTATAGCGCCGCCGTTTGGCCCGCCTCCGGACAATCAGCCACCGAAGGCGCTCAACGCAGAAGTCACGGCTATCCAGGCGCAAACCACCGCGGCCGTGGAGGAAAACGGCAGGATACTGACTATCGATTTCGCCGCTGAAGGGAGGCCTGTTTCGCCGCGAGTTGGCTTCCTCGGCGGCCTGCGAGATTCCACCCCTGATGAGATCCTCCGGCCGCTGAATATCTCATTGTGGCGCATCGGGCACCAGTATCGGGGCCGGATCAGCCAGGGCCTGCCGGCGGCCGTCGATCGGGTCGAGTCGCTGGGCGGCGTCTACAAGCTCGTTATGAGCGATCTGGTCCACAGCCAGCCGACGGATTGGGCCATCTACGAGGCGGACGCGAAGAAACTGGTGAAGCAGGTGGGCGCCCGGTCCAGCACGATCATCTGGGAGCCGGTCAACGAGCCGGATATCAGCCACAAGCCGATCGAGAAGTACTACGAGCTCTATGCGCACGCCTTCAAGGCCCTGCGCGAGGCCGACCCCAAGGCGCAGATCTGTGGGCCTGGGTTTGCCTATCCCGCCTACGACAAATACCGCCCATTTCTCGACTATTGCCGCCAGAACGATCTCGAATGCAACTACCTGGCCTGGCATTACACCGGCTGGGACGCCGGCTTCCCCGAGCAGGCCGGGTGGCAGCTCGGAAAGATGCGTGAGTTCATCAGCGAGTACCCCGGCCAGAAGATCAAGGAGATCCACTGCGATGAATGGGGCGCCGGCCCCGATAAGCCCGGGTGCCTGCATCCCGGCCGGGCGATCATCTGGTTCAATTACCTGGAGAATGTGTACCAAGTGGATCGCGCCTGCAGGGCCAACTGGGGCAAGGCTGATGACTACCTCGGCGGGATCGTCACTCGCGACCACCAGCCGCACCCGGTCTATCACGTGTACCGCTGGTATGGTCGGACGAAAGGACAGACGCGGGTGCCAGTGCAGGGCGGCGGCAAAATGTTAGCCGCACTGGCGAGCAGATCGCCCGGGCGGACGGAGATTCTCCTGGGCAGCATCGAAAAGAACTCGCAGAGGGTCACCCTTCAACTCAAGAATATGCCCATGAAGAGCATCACCGTGAGAATTATCCCAAGCACCGACCTGGAAGGGATTCTCAAAGAAGACCAGATCCCCCTGGCCAAGGGCTGCAAGTTTGAACGAAACGGCAATGACGCAACGCTCACGATCGGGAACGTCGAGGAAAACCAGGCATGGCAGATTATCTTGACGGAGTAGGCGCCACAGCCATGCCGCACCTCGATCCACACGAGTTTGTAAGGCTGGCAGCGGCGTTGATCAGTACGACGCCCCGCCCGGCGGAAGCGTCATCAAGTTGGCGAGACTATGAGAAATCAGACCAATCATGAAATAGGAGGACTATCCATGGGAATGCGAGTGAAATACTGTTTAGCGAACGTGGTAATCATGCTGCTGGCTTTCACGTGGGTGTTCGTTGCGTCCGCTGCGGGAAAGCAGGAGGCCCCCGCAAAGGCGGCGAAGGAGACCAAACAGCGGGAGGACCTGGCTGGGGAGTGGATGATGCAATCGTCGTTCCTTGAGCCGGGCGCAGGAACGGACCTGTCGCAACCCGGCTGCGCCACCAAGAATTGGCATCGAGTCCAGGTTCCGACCACTGTTCTCAATGCGCTTACCAAGGCCGGCGTCTATCCGGACCTTCGGATTGGCCTGAATGCCTACCAAATCCCGGATTCGTCCGACGAGTTCAACGCCAAGCATGACCTGGCTAAGTTCAGTCACCTGCCGGACAAACGGAATCCGTGGCGCGATCCGTGGTGGTTTCGGCACGAGTTTACCTTGCCCGAGTTGTCCACTGGCCGGCACGTGTGGCTGCATTTCGACTCCATCAACTACCGGGCCGAGGTGTGGCTCAACGGGAACAAGGTCGCTGACCGCGAACAAATGGTCAGCATGAACCAGCGTTTCGTCTTCGATGTGTCGCGCTGGGCCGTGGCGGAGTTGAACGGCCTGGCGGTGAAGATTTGGCCCGTGGATCACGTAGGCTCGCCCGGCCCGCAGTTGATTCCGCTTGCGGGCAACCGCTTCGAGGACCATGTCAGCGATGGCCCTATGGACTTCGCCGTTCAACTGGCTGGCGGCTACGACTGCTTTCCGTCCATTCCGGACCGTTACATGGGAATCCTGCAGGACGTGTGGGTGGAAACGAGCGGTCCAGTGATCATTCGCGATCCCTTCGTGGTAACCGAACTGCCTCTGCCCCGGACTGACAGCGCCAAGCTGAAGATATCGGCGACCCTGGTCAATGCCAGCGAGCAGGCGATCAGCGGCAGCCTGAAGGGATCGATGGCGGAAGCGGGATTGACGTTCGAAATGCCGGTGACCCTTTCGGCGGGGGAATCCAAGGAGGTGGCCTTCGACCCCGCGCCCGTGATGGAGCATCCGAGACTCTGGTGGCCGAACGGCTACGGCGTGCAGCCTCCGTATGACCTGAGCCTGCAGTTCGTGGCGGGCGGGAGCGTGTCCCACACGCAGATGGTGCGCTTTGGGGTCCGCCACATCACATCGGAGATGCACGAGTATAACGGTCATTACGGCCGCCGCATTCAGATCAACGGTCAGAAGATCTTCGCCCGGGGCGGCTATGTCCAGCCCGACGCCCTCTGGGACTGGACGCCGGAGCGGGTCGATACCGAGATCCGTTACTACGCCCAGGCGAACCTGAATCTGATCTACTTCGAGGACATCGCCAATCCCCCCGACTACTTTTTCGATGCCTGCGACCGCTACGGCGTCATGATCGGCCAATGCTTTTATGGCTGTTCCTGGATGCAAACCGGCTCGAAATATCCGGAGGACGTTCCTTTGGTCATCAAATGCTCGCGGGACATTTTACAGCGCTACCGCAACCATCCGAGCCTGCTCTTCTACATGGCGAGCAACGAGGGCTTAACGCGCGAGGAGGTTTACCGGCCGTGGCGCGCCAGCGTGATCGAATTGGACGGCAGCCGCTTCTGGGTTCCCTCAAACGGCATGCCCAACGTGGCCCCGGACAAAGTGCAGCCGTGGTTTCGGGAGGACATGCCTACGGGGATGACGGACCTCGGGTACAACACTTATGGTTGGGAAGAACCGTCCGAGTATTACCGGAGAGTAAGAGAGGTTCCCAATTGGATGTTCATGACCGAGTCCGGTTCGGCCTCCCTGCCGCCTCTTAGCAGCCTGCAGAAGTTCATCCCCAACCTAGGCGCAGTGGCTCCCGGCGCGACCTTCCCCTTGGATGCAGCCTGGGCCCATCATGGCGCCAATCAGTATTACCAGCCTTACGATGCCGCCGTGCGCCGCGTGTACGGGGAGCCGGCCACTGTGGGTGATTACATCTGGCAGGGGCACCTCGCCACGGCCGATCAGCACCGCGCCATGTTCGAAGCCGTCAGTCATCGGCTGTGGGACATCACCAGTGGGTTCACACAGTGGAAGATCAATTCCGCTTGGCCGGATGTGCAGTGGCAGATCTTCGACTGGTTTCTGAAGCCGATGGTGAGTTACTACTTCATCAAGCGCGCTAACGAACCGGTCCACATCCAACTCGGATTGATTGAGCCGATGGTGACTGTGGTGAATCACTCGCTCGAACCGCGGAGCGGCCTCAAGGTGCGAGCCCGCGTGTTGGATCCCTCAATGCGTGTACTCTTCGAAAAGCAGGAGAACGCGGAGGTGGCCGCGAATACGTATCGCGACATCTTTGAATTACCCAAACTGCCGGAATTGCCGCCCGTCTATTTCGTCCGGCTCGATTTGAGCGACGCCGTCGGAAAACGGATTTCGGACAACCTCTACTGGTTGCCCGCGCAGAAGGGCGGATCCCTGCGGGCGCTGCACTCGCTGCCGCCGGTAAAGCTCCAGGCGACCTGTAAAATCGAGGCCCGCGGCGCGTTGAAGATCGCTCGGGTGAAAGTCACCAATCCCACCGAACAAATCGCTTTCTTCGTCCAACTGGCGTTGACGTGGGGCCGTGATGGCGAGGAGATTCTGCCGGTCTTGTGGGAGGACAACTACTTCAGCTTGCTGCCAGGCGAGTCACGCGAAGTCACCGCCACCTTTGCGACGCAAGACGCCGGCAGGGCCAAGCCCACGCTTGAAGTGGGCGGATGGAATGTGGAAAGCGATTTCGACTGCGCCGCGCTCGCAGTTTCGCCAAAGGAAATCAAGGCGGGCGAGCGGTTTACAGTCACGACGAGCGTAGCCAACACGTTCCTCGATGGCAGCCGTGTGTTCCTGAAGGTTGACGGCAAGCCAACCGCCTTCCGCTGGGCTTGGGCTCGTGCTGGCCGGAAAGAATCGCTGGGATTCCCATTCATACTGGAGCAATCCGGCCGGCATGAAATCGCCGTGGGCGGCCAGAAGCTCTCAGTGACTGTTCAACCTTGAAACTGACACTCGCGCTTGCTACCGTCTGAAATTAGCTCTTACCATTATCAGTGAGCAAATAGGAACACCTCATGAGAAATCAGACCTATCATGAAATAGGAGAACTACCCATGAGAATGCAAGTGAACTATCGTTTGGCGGGTGTGGCCCTTGTGCTACTGGCCTCGGCTTGGGCGTTCTTGGTGTCCGTCGCCCAAGCCGCAGACACGATTCCCGGCGCGCCGGCAGGGGTGATGTTGTCGGGGGTCGCGTGCGCGGACGGCGAGCTGGTGAACGATGCCGAGGCCATGGGCGGGAAAGCGGCCACCGGCGACGGAGAATACCAGTCTCTGGTCCAGGCCAAGTTGCCCGAGACTGGCGAGGCGTTCACAGTATGGGTCCACCGCAAGGGTGGGCCGATTCAACTCAAGGCCATCGTGAACGGCGCACAACATGAGAAGGTGTGGAACTGGGGCCAACCCGACGGGTACGAATGGTGCAGTATGGGACGTTACAAGCGTGCCGAACTGGGCGAGGGCATAGTGATTATCCGCAGCGGTAAACAAGATCGGGGCATTCCGCGTATTGATTGCGTCGTATTCTCGGCTGACGCGGCGGCGCATCCCAAGGGAATGCTAGTGCCGTTTCCAAAAAGTTAGTTTAACTTTTAAAATTTTTCCTATTGGTATTCCGATGTTATGTAGAGATACGACTAAATTCTTACATGGAGGTGAATTATGTGTCTCTACG
>Ga0307443_1000385_pt1 | contig 28768 bp, 27 predicted proteins | sample SalMarSW160220MG_FD_202148 | JGI IMG/M metagenome (GOLD analysis project Ga0307443, IMG submission 202148) | Salt marsh sediment microbial communities from the Plum Island Ecosystem LTER, Massachusetts, United States - SW1601-220 | ecosystem: Environmental > Aquatic > Marine > Intertidal zone >... | reverse complement strand
ATTTTGACATTTTCTTTCCCTCAATGCTTAGCATGCCGTTTACGCCGATGCCTTGGGGTAGATGGTCTGGAAACAGTGCTGCATGCTGGAAAAGGAAGAAAGTCAAGTGGTTGGGAAGCAGCTCTTTGGCTGAGATTCTCATGTCCAGCGGGTACCAGTACAGGAACTCGCTTCGCATCTCATCCAAGATTTTGCTGTCAATCTGTGACTGTTCAGAGATTTTTTTTGGGTCTCCTTTTCCGTAGAAGATGTAATCGAAAACCTCTGGGGTCAGCTGCTCGGCTTTTATGTTATATTGTTTTAGGTGTTTGTTTATTGTGTAGAATGCCATGTAAACGGTTGAGTCAGTTAGGGTTTCAACGATCCAGCCGGGGCTCCATGGGAGGGGCGTTCCTAAGCCGCTTTTTCTTGCGCATGGCCACTCTTTGAGCCAGTCGATGATGTTGAGGAACCATTGCCTAGCGGTTTCAGGATAGATAGAAGCTTGATTTAATGCTTCCTTGGTTTTCTGTTTCCAAGTTTCGTCCGAGTATTTTATGAACCACTGCTCTTCAAGAAGCTTGACTAGGCAGGGTGTCATGCATCGGCAGACTACGGGTTCAGGCAGATCATACATCGAGTCTGCTATGCCCTGTTCCTTGAAGTCTCGGATAAGCAGTTCCTTTACTTCGTTGACCTTTTTTCCGGAGTATATTCCGCAGATTTCCTTTAGGGTTCCGCCGTGGAACTCTTTTTTGTAAAGCGCCTTTGTTGCTTCTTCAGCTTTAGGGTCATGCTGGTCCTTCACTCCCATCTGGTCAACAAGTTCGATGGCGGGGTATTCTCCGAAGCCTTCTACTTTGATGAGTGAGATTGCTTTTATTTTCTTGACCGCTTCTGGGTCGATGTTGAATTCTTTGAGCAGTTCTGGGTTTTTCTGTAGGTCTCTTAGTGCTAGCCAGTCGAAGGGTGCGTGGGCTGGGACGCTGTAGACTACTCCGGTTGCGTTGTCTGGGCTCACGAACCAGCCGGGCAGGATCAGCATTTTTCTGGTGCTGAGGGGGCTTGTGAACTGTTTTCCGATGATTTCTTTGCCCTTGAAGGTGTCATGGATTTCTACTTTTTTTAGTTGTTCTGCTAGTTTGTTTGCGGCTGTTTGGCTGATTATCCAGTTTTCGCCGTTGACGTGTGCTTTGACGTAGTCTGCGTCTGGGTTTATCCAGATGTTTGTTATGCCGTAGATTGTTTCTGGTCTGAATGTGGCGGATGGAAGGATTGTGCCGTCTTCCATGGTGTATTTGAGGAGGGTGTATTCTTCGGCTACGACGCCTTCTCCTGTTTGTCTGTCGTGGTCTCCTGTTGGGCTTTGGTCATGGGGACACCAAACCACCGGATAAGTTCCCTTTATAATGTAGCCCTTTTCCCGCAATCGTTCGGTTTGCCATTCTACGAATTTACTAAAAGTTGGATAGAGGCTGGTTGTGTGGAATTCTCTTCTCCAGTCCACTGAGTAGCCGATTCGCTTCACGGCTTCTCTGCTGTCTTCCGTGTAGTAGGATGCCATGTAAACTGGGTCAACAAACTTTTTGAGGTTCTCCTCTGAAACCCCATCCATTTCCCTGAAGGCGCGGATCAGGGTTTCGTCCCCGTTTTTTACGCGTTCGCATGCACCGGCTATGGTTTCGCCAGTCCAATGCCAAGCCCAAGGAAACAGGACATTATAGCCCTGCATCCTCTTGAAACGTGCATACGCATCAACACGAGTGGCAGTGAAACCATGCCCAACATGCAGGGGACCATTCATGTAAGAGAAAGGAAAAGTGATGAAAAATTTTTTTCTGGATGGGTCTGGGTCAGCCTCGAATATTTTGGCTGTTTCCCATGCCTTTCTCCATTTATCCTCGAGTTGCCTTAAAGATTTCATTAAGCCATTGGAGTGTCAGGAGAGTTAAAAGTTTTTTCAGTCAAACTAGCAGTTCATTAAGCAACCAATGGAAGAAAAAACAGAAAAAAGCTAGTTTTCAACAATGAACTGTTATTAGTCTCCTAATATGATTGCTGATTTGAGCGACCCCTTTTTTCGTTTTGCTTATCAAAGTATATAGGCATCTTCAGTACTGTCATTGATTGGAAGCATTGTCTAACGGGTGACATATGTATGCCTTCATTAGCAAAAAAGAACAAGCAAAAAAAGAAGAAGCATGACCAAAAGACGGGAAAATAACACGAGTTAATTATGAATTTGTGTTAATTCCCTTTTTATTCACACATTAGCTTTGCCCTTAACGGTCGCAATTACAAATATTGGATTTTTCCGCGGATTTGTCTTCAGATATGCAGTTTTTGAGTGCAATCAAATGGTATTACAAAGCGAAGAGAAGAACGGTTATTTTCTAACTTTTTTTGATCCGCTGTTTAATCCGCGAAAAACCGCGTCATGTTCCTCAAGTATTCTATGGAACACTTTGATTGGATCTTTCTGTGGTGCCATTTTCAAGCCACTCTGCTATTTCTTCAAGGTTATATTCTAGAATGTCCGACATTTAAGAACTAGTTAACAGTAAGAACGGAAAAACATTATGCAGGTTTTAATCCTTTCATTCTCAATCAGGGTTTAGACAGAAAAACCAGAAAAAGCTGCTTTTCAACAATACGCTGTTATTAGACCACAAATATGCAGTTTTTTGAATGATTTTGTCGTCATCCTTGCACGCAACATCAAATTTAACGTAAGTAAAAAAAATTTGTTGAATTCGACAGGAAAATCATAAATACATAATCAATTCAAACGCAAAGAACATGCTATTTACTAAGGAAATTGCCAGCATTACTTTTGAAGATGTTGTAAGTTTTTGTAAAGAACAGAATCCAGAGAGCATTAATTTAGATTATAAAAAAGATTTTCCACGAGACCTAGAAAAAATAATTTCTGCTTTTGCTAATACAATGGGTGGCTTAATTATTATAGGAGTAGAAGATGAGGATAGTAAGCCTAAACTTCCAGTTATAGGGTTGGAATATCGAGAGGGCTATAGAGAAAGAGTGAACTCCATCATTTTAGCCAATATTTACCCGCCAGCATTTCCAGAAATACAAGTTTGCCCCCCAGTTAACAACAAAACATTTGTCATTATACGTGTGCCACAAAGCAGTATGACCCCTCATTACATCCTTCACAGAACCCAAGTTTACGTTAGAACGGATGACATCACTCACCCAGAAACATTAGCAACAGCAGACAGAATTGAATGGTTAAGAGAAAAAAGGAAGAAGGCAGAGGAATTAAAAGAACTATTATACGCTTCTGCGTTTGAAAGATATACCAACAATCTTAAGCTTAAGAAACTAAAAGGAATTCAATTGTGTGAAGCTACTGTATCCATTGTTCCGTTATATCCAACAGAACCCTACAAAACGCCTCAAGAGATTAAACAAATAAGCAAAGATATTACGGCGAGAGGGTATGATGCGGATTTCCCATATTTTCGTCAACCAAGACCGATTCAAGGGGGCATAGCAGAATTTCGTTATGGTGAGATAAGTCAAATCATTGAGTACACCGAAATCAACCACTTTGGTTTAATTTATCATAAAAAGAATTTAGAACCAGTCTCTAATACAGCGTTAAGCGGGAACGATGAAATAGGACATATTTACCTCTATTGGATGATAATGCTTATTGACTTATTTTTTGAAGCAGCTGGTAATTTCTATGAAAAAATAGGTTATTGGGGCTTAGTAGAATTCAAGTTTTCGTTGGAGAAAATGTTAGGAGTAGACATAGTTTTTAAGAACAGCTGGAGAAGAAACAGAAATATCTCCATTGATGATAAATTAAACTGGCAAAAATTGTATTATGTCAATGAAATTAAAGATAGACGACCAGAAATTGTAAAAGAACTTCTAAAAGACATTGGTTGGTCCTTGGGTTTGGAATATGTAACTGAGGAGGTCATTGAAGCGGTTCTTGATGAGAATAATAGGCTTTCTAAAAATAAACAAAAAGAAGACTAACTAATGCTTTGTTATCAATTTAGTAATATGATTGGGGAAAACAGATGTTAGGCTGTCTTCTTTGTTTGTTTTTTTGTTGTTTGTTGTGCTTTTTTGAGTGCTTGGGTTAGTTTGTTGGTTTGTGTTCCTCCGCCTTGTGCGAAGTCTGGTCTTCCGCTGCCTCCGCCTCCGAGGACTGCTGAGGCTTCTTTGGCGATCTGGCTCGCGTTTATTCCTTGTTTGATTGCTTGTTTTCCTGCCATTACCACGATTCTTGCGGTTTTTTGGTTGGTTCCATAAAACACTGTGACGAGTTTTGGGTCTTTTTTGGTTAGTTCGCTGGCTACTTTGATCATGCGGTCAAGGTCGATGTGTTCAAAGTTTCTGGTCATGTAGTTTATGCCATTGAATGAGACGGTCTCTGCAGCCGTGGCTGTTCCTGTTTTTGTCGCCTCCTTTTCTGCAAGTTCTTTGATGAGCCGTTTCTTGTCTTGTCGTGCTTCTTTCCATTCGTCCACGAAACGTTTTGCGGCTTTCACAAGTTTGTCCTGTGGTGCATTCAGGATTTCGGAGAGTTCTGAAAGTGTTGTGTCGTTTTTTTGTATGGCTTTTAGGGCTGGGAGTCCTGCGCTGAAGATTATGCGTTCGACGCCGTCTTGGATTCTTTCTGTGTGAAGTATCTTGATGAAGCCCAGTTCGCCGGTGTTTTTGAGGTGGGTTCCTCCGCAGGCTTCAACGTCCCAGTCTCCAGACTTTACAACACGGATTTCTCTTCCGGGCACCACACCGCCTTGGTATAGCCGGAAGCCATACAGCTTTTCCGCATCTTCCCGTGGAAGCCACGCAGTTTCAATTGGAATGTTGCTTGCTATCGCCTCGTTAGTTAACCGTTCAATCTCGTGAACCTCTTCCAAGGTTAACCGTTTGTAGTGGGAAATGTCGATTCTGGTTTTGTCCACGTCCTTTTGGGCTCCAGCCTGCCAAACGTGCTCGCCCAAAACCCGCCTCGCCGCGCCAACAAGAATGTGCGTTCCAGTGTGATGCTTCATCAGGCTGTACCGTTTGCCCCAATCAATCACGCCCTTAACTGTGGCGCCTTCTTTAGGCGCTGAACCCTTAACAACATGAACGATAACGTTTCCAAGCTTCTGAACATCAGTAACTTCCACTTTTTTGGAGCCAAAACTGAAGAAACCACCATCTGCGGGTTGACCGCCGCCCTCAGGATAGAAAGCTGTCCTATCCAAAACAACAAACTTCTTATCCAAGACACAGAGAACCTTTGCCTCAAACTCCTTGATGTAAGCGTCCTCGTAATACAGCATACCAGTTTTAGGCAAATCCGAAACCTGAGCCTCCAACCCCTTAATCTTCTCAACCGTCTCCGTGGGAGGCGCCTGCACATGTTTTTCGGCAACTTCGCCATAGAAGTTCTCTGGCAAATCTACAGTTAATCCCAAGGTTTCAGCTGTTTCTTTAACAACTTCCGGAGGCAAACCATGAGAATCGTAAAGCTCCACCAAAGTGTCAGAGGGGATTTCCGTTAGACCTTTGGATTTTAAATCGTTAGACAACCGTTCAACCATTAGTCGTCCACGCTTCAGAGTGCTCTTGTACTTGTCCTTCTCCACATCAAGAATCTCAAGTATAGTGTCACGCATCTCTTTCAGGTGCGGAAAATCCTGTGACCAAGAAGCAATCTGGCGATCAAGAATATCCAAAAGCTTGTCCTCAATGCCGAGAACCCGCAGCTGACGATAGGTTCGCCGAATCATAAGACGAGTCAAGTATCCCTCGCCCTGATTAGAAGGCACGATTCCCTCCGAAAGCATAAAAGCCAAGCATCTGGTATGATCCACAACCGCAAACGCGCTCTCCAAAGGAAGCAAAGTCTTATCAAACTCCTCAATAGTCATTCCAAGCTGCTCAGCGATGCCTACTCGAGCTTTCCTTCGATCAACCATCTTCTTTAAAGTCAGCTTGCCAGAAAGCGTTGAAACCTTAGCCAAGAAACTGTCATCAAGGTCTGTTACGCCCGCCATCTTCAAAACTTCATCCAAGAGCGGACCATAAATTGCGTGGAAGCAGCTGAGAGAACCCTGTGAGAGCCAAGTGTACCGTTCAATACCATAGCCCGTGTCGATGGTTCTGATGGGCAACTCAACGAACTCGCCATCCACCACCTTATACTTCATAAAAACCAGCGTGTCAACTTCCAGCCCCCCAATGATGGTTTCAAGGTCTGGTCCAGCATTTCCTCCACCCGACCAAACATCCTCCTTGTAAGTCACGTTTTCAGACTTTATCCCCAACGTTTTCGTCAAAAACTCGTGATGGTAACGGATGGTTTGATCCTTCCAGTAAACCTCCTTATCCGGATAATTGAAAGCATGATGTCCACCCATCTCAAAGATTGTCAGGTGCCGACCAAAAGTGGGTCCAACATTATCCACGTCAATAAATCTTATGCACGGCTGACTAATAACGAGCGGATTAGCTGGAGGCGGAATTATGCCATTAGTAACGTATGGCTGAAAATCGATGATGCTAGCGTGAGTGAAGTAAAGGTCGTCCCTCCAGCGAGCAGCAACAGGATACGGCTTAATTCTTGTATGTCCCCGCTTCTCGAAAAACGAGAGAAAAGCTTCACGCATCTCCCTAAAACTGAACTCTTTGCCAGTGAGAGGATTGTTAATAAAAGTTAAGGATCCGCAACCCTCAGGAGTTGACTCTTCACACGTTTTCTGGTCCGGATTCTGAGTCCAAAAATATTCATCACACACTGGACAATGCTTACGAACATATCCAATCTCGTCAAATAATGGAACATGATACTCACTTTCTGGAAACCGCTTCAACCTTACTCCTCCAACACACATGAAAGCAGACAGAATCAAAAGAGCTTAAAGGAGATTTAAATTTCTTCCCTCAAACCACCAAAAAAACCCAACAAACACTAAACTTGCAAAAGCTAAGAAAACAAAGAAAACTCAAAAAGAACCCAAAAGAGGGAAAGCCTCCCACATGTTCAGAAAAACGGAACTAGCGCCGTTTATCCGAACAGGGAACCTAAACCTTCCATTGCCGCTTCTTCTTTTTTGCTCTCGTCTTCTTCCTCTTCTTCTGCTGGCTTTTCTTCCTTGGCTGGTGCTGTAGCTGCAGGCGCTGGCGCTGCTGCCATCATTGCAGGCGCAGTTTTGATGGCTTCATCAATGTCAACCTCGGCAAGAGCTGCCACTAAGGCTTTAACTCGAACAGAGTCGGCTTTTACGCCGGCTGCCGTAAGCACTTCCGATACGTTCTTTTCGTCTATTTCCTTTCCAGCCTTGTGCAGGAGCATCGCAGCATATACGTATTCCATATTCTTTCCCTCCATCTTTTCCATCATACTTACTTTTCAACTTTTCTGAACCTAACTCGATGACGCACCCTTTTTCTCTACTTCATCCAATTTTTCGCTTAGGCTTAGCATTTCCATGTTAGCCTTTCTGATAAGGTCGGCTATAGTGTCCTTGGTGGGTATGCCCGCGTTTAACGCTAAACTGTAGGCTTCCTGATGACCCCGCCTAAGAAGATAACTGATGTTTTCTGGAAGAGGAATAGCCGCCTCTAAAGACAAAATGAAAGCATACTGGTGAGCCTCTTCGACGCTTCGCCGAACCTCATCAAGGTCCACCTTCAGTTCTTCTTCGGTTAGAATCAACCCATCATCATAGACAACCTTTAAGCTGAGACCAACCTCCACAGGTTTTATTCCAAGCTTTGACAGCAAGCTTGCAAGCTGGGTTGAGATAGCGTCTCCTTTCTTAACCACCAAAGTGGCCTTAGACACCCAGACGCTTCCAGATTCTATTCTGGTACGCAAACCCACGGCAGTAAATTGGCTAATAATCGGGCCTGGAGCCAATCCAGTGTTCCCGGCAGGGACTATAACGTCGAAGGCAGCTACGTCTCCCGCCCTAGCTTTTGCCGTAACCCTGCTCTTTTCGAGAAGAATAACAAGTTTGAAAGGGTTCAGGTTAGTGAAAAGGAAAAGGTTGGGTCCTGTCAGGTGTTCTTCAAGATTTTCTATCCCCACCTTATCTTTGGCTTCAGAAACAGCCCGTTTTATGAGAGAATTTTTGACAACACGGATATATGCGCTTTTTTCCAGCTTTTTCCTCAGCTTCTGAAGCTGGGCGGCCCTGACCTTTTGCAGGCTGGCGATTCCCACCGCATTGTATTGAGATAGGAAACTCGTTAGTTCTTTGACTTCGTCAGCCTTTAACAGAGTTGATTGACGGACCACCATAACTTTTCCCTACATAGCTACTTTAACTGCGGAACCCATCGAGGTTTTCAGGTAAACCGACTTAAAGTTTTTGATTCCTCTCTTGAGTTTTCCCTCGATTCTCCTCACAATCGCCTGAACGTTTTCAGCTATCTCCTTATCTGCCATGTCTTCGTTTCCTACACGGCACTGAAGAACTGGTTGCCCACGCATCCTCACAAACACAAGTTTCTGATGGCTCTCAATCTGCTCCTCTATGTTAACGTTGGGAGGAACAGGCGTAGGCATCTTTCCTCTAGGTCCAAGGGAGGCACCAAGGCTTCTGCCTACAAGCGGCATCATGGGGGCTTCAGCTATGAAGAGATCATAGTTTTGGGCGATGTTTTTCTGTTTTTTCTTATCGCCCACTAAAGCTTCAAGGGCAGCTCTTTCTATGACCAAGCTGGCTCCTGCTTTTTTGGCTTTGAACGCCATCTCGCCCGTGGCGATAACACAGATTTTTAGTTCCTTTCCAACAGAATGTGGCAACTCGATGCGTTCCTGAATTCTGCCTTCAGGCTTCTTCATGTCAATGTTCTGTAAGTTTATGGCGAGGTCTATAGACTGAGAAAACTTGCGTTCATTAGCATTAGTTTTAACCTCTTTAACTGCGGCAAGGAGGTTTTTCATGTTCAATGGCATTCTATGAGCCTCGCGCCAATGACGTACAAGAGCCAGTTATAAAAATCTTGTCACTCTTAATTTTCTTTCGTTAGTAAGGCGTCGTGTTTTCCTTCATTGATCTCCTTTTGAACTTCCCGCGGATCTTTACCTTCCACCGTTACGCCCATGCTCACGCCGGTCCCCAAAACCTCTTTAACTGCTGCCTTCAGGTCCCTAGCCAAGACGTCGTCACCCTTGACTTTGGCAATGCGTACCACTTGCTCTAAGGAGAGGTCGCCAATTTTTTCAGTGTTAGGAACCCCTGATCCCTTCGTTACCCCCAACTCGCTGACAAGCAACGCTGAGGTTGTAGGTGTGCCTACGGTCACTTCAAACTCCTTATTATCGGTGTCAACGCTGATCTTCACCGGCACCTTCATGCCAGAGTAACCCTTTGTTATTTCATTGATTTTGTTCACGATAGCTAGAACATTAACCCCCAAAGGCCCAAGCGCGGGTCCAAGCGGAGGCCCAGCAGTAGCTTGCCCGCCGTTAACCAAGGCTTCAACAATCTTCTTTTCGCCCATTTTTTCATTCTTCCTTTTTGGCTTTCTCGACAAGTTTCACGTAATCGGCGTGAACAGTAATTGGCAAAGTGAATGTGGCTTCCAAAAGCTCAAGGGTCACATCTTCCTTTGCTTTATCTACCCGCGTGATTTTGGCTCTCATTCCTTTGAAGGGTCCTCCAACAACCTCGACGAGGTCATCATCGTCCAATTCTTCGATCACCGGTTTTACAACGATGTATCGTTCTACTTCAGGAAAAGTCACAACGCCTGGGACTCGGGATCTTACATGTTTGACTCCGGCTATGGCTTTTTCTACGGAGTGGGGTCCATCAGCTTCGATGAAAACGTAGCCCTTCAACATTTCAGGCACAAGTACGGCTTTTACATGCAGATCATTCATTTTCACTCTGGCTTCGATGAGGTTTGCCACGTTTTTTTCTTGACCTGCGGTGGTTCGTACTGCAAAGACTGCTGTTGAAATTTTAGTTTCCTCGCCCATAATTGATCAACTCGGAAACGCGCCACCTATGAGTTGGATTACGTATCCTATTCCTCCGATTGCGATGGTGCCTAAAAAGCAGATTTTTATCGAGAGCCAGAGCTCGGTTCTGCCCGGTTTTGTGGCAAGTTTCAGCAATCTGGATGCGGACTGAAAGAATGATTTTAGTCCCAAGGTTCCTCGCACCTTTCAAAATTAAATTCTAGTATGTAAAGTTATCCCTGACAGCAGCCTGTTTCTAACATGTTTTGTGGCGGTTTCACTGGGTTTAACGAAAAAATAAGGGCTACATAGGCTTAGCAGATTTTAAAAGGCGAAAATCGGTAATATTAGGTGGTGAGTAGATGTCGAAAGAGGATGAGATGCTGAAGGAGCTTAAACAGATACGTGAGCTGTTGGCAGCTAAACCTGCTCCGCCACCGCCGCCTCCTAAGGGCATGTGGGATGAGTTCAAAGATTTTCTGGAAAACTACAAGGTCATGGGTTTGGCTGTTGCTTTCATCATGGGTGTCTATTTGGGCTTGTTGATTCAATCGCTCGTCAAAGATTTGCTGTTGCCAGCGATAGGTCTCGCATTGCCTGGGTTGTCAGATTTAGCTAGTCTCCAATACAATGTAGCCGAGCAAGTGTTTGGCGTCGGAAACTTTCTGGTGGCTCTGATAACATTCGTCATCGTTGCCTTTGTTATCTTCATACTGGTGAAAGTCACCAAACGATGGGGAATAAAGTAAAGTTCCCCACCTCCACATTTTTTTAACAACTAGCTTAAACTTTTTCTGAGGGTACACCAAGCTTCTCCAGCGCCGCAATTATTTTGGGTTTGTATGCACCTTTGATTCCCTTCCAATCAAGAACCGCAGAATCCACAGTTTCCAAGGTTCTTTCAACACATTGCCTTATTATTTCAGCGTCAACTTCCGAAAGGGCATACTTTGGAATTATGTGACCGAATGCCCTCTGAGTGCTCAGAGCCAGTTTCGTGAACTTTTTGTTATAATGGGGTCCACCGATTCCCAACGCCACAGAACAACTGGATCGTACAGAAATAGCAGCCACCGCTGCGTGAGCAACAACCTCAGCAGCTTTAGAGTCCTTCCACTGCTTCGGCGAGCTTCCCAGTTCTGCGAACATGGCTGGCACGTTCAAGGAGGGACCATGGTGAGTGCATTCGTAGGAAACCTCGTAGTTAAGCCCTCTTTCATCATTCAATTTTGCCATTTCTAAGAGGGCATTCTTCATGGCTCCCGCGGGGGAGATGGAGACGTTTCTAGGTGTTCCGCCGAATTTAGCTTCTGCGAGGTTGCCGGGGGTATGTACAGACAGGGTTGGGATTCCGCTGGCGCTGCTGTGTCTAGACAGGAAGACAAGCAGGTTGGGGTTGAAGAGGTCGCCTAGGAACTGGGTGTCCACTATTTCTGTGTTGACAAAAAGCAGCTTGGTTTCCTTGTTCTGAAACGTTTTTGAGTACACGGGATTTTTGTGGAAGGATTCTGAGAGTTTTTCGAAGTTATATTGTTCTATGAGTTGTTTGGCAATGTTCATGCCAGCTGTGTCTTTTGTTGAGGCTATGAACAGATTCAATGTTGGCGTCGTCCCTGAACGTTTATTGTGGATGATTGGAAGATTAAGGTTTTCATGGAAAGAAAAAAGAGTGAGAAAACCAAACAAGAATTAGCTGAGGAAAATGACCTTCTAGATACAATGCTTTCAAGCCTCATAGAATTATTAAAAGAAAAGGGCATTATCACTCAACAAGAATGGAAAAAACGAATAAAACGCAATATAAAGATTTAAAAGGATAACAGATCTTATTCAGGAATAATTGGGGGTTGTCTTTTGGTTTTATTCACAGATGAAGCATTTGGCGCTAAACTCCTTGAGGCAATTACAGCAGGGTTATATGATGGAAATTTGAATTGTTTACGGGAGTATGTTCAGAACTGTATTGATTCAGAAGCAAATAGAGTTAATGTCTATTTTGAGAACCGTCGAACTGTCTTGGTTATAGAAGACAATGGATGTGGAATGAATAGAAAGGAATTGGAAGAAGCACTATATCTTGGCAAAAGTGATAAACCTGACACTGCGATTGGCTGGAGAGGAATTGGAATCTGGAGTGGGATTCCTATTTGCCGAAGAATCGTGATAATAACCAAAAAACGAAATCATCCAAAATTTAGAGTTGAAATAAATTCTGATAGATTACGAGACCAATATGGTCTCAATATTCCCGCAGCAGAAGTGTTAACTGATGTAACGGGAGATATAGAAGAACTGGAAAAAGGAAGCGATGAATCTATTGAGGATTCACACTTCACAATGCTTCGACTTGAAGAAATATTATCAAATCAACGGACAATTTTTACTGAAGACGAAATAAGAACGTATCTCTCACGTGTTGTTCCTGTTCCATTTGATACAGGGAAATTCACATTAGGGAAGGAGATCAACAAAAAACTCTTAGAAAATGGTGTTAAAACTAAAGAAATGGACATCTTCTTTGAAAAAGAAAAAATTTTCCGTCCACCATATAGTGGTGACATTTTCTTTAGTAAAATCATAGAGAAGAAATTCATTGTTAATGGTGAACTTGTTGCATATGGCTGGTTTCTTTCAAGTAAAAAAAATCGCAAATTAGATGAACCAAATAGGGGAATCTATTTCAAGAAAAAAGGCGTCACTATTGGAGAATCGAACCTTGTTACAAATCAGCATGATGGAAATTATAACCAATGGCAATATGGAGAAATTCACATCATCACTGATGAATTGAAGGAAAACGCACCACGCAATAATTTTGAGGCAAACAATGACATAATTGACCCGTTTTACAGGCAAGTAGGTGAATTTGTACGCCAACTCCAATTGATGAATCAATATCAATCGGACAACATCGTAGAAACATCCATTGAACAAATCAGGAAGCTTGTGGAGGTTGACGAGGTAAAACCAGCTCGAGATAAAATTACTCGTTTGAAAAAGAAATTACAGAGGAAGCGAAGTTTTCCAAAAGACACTGCACTGCAAAAATTGAAAACTGTCATTAATAAAAAATCTACAGAAAACAAGGTTTCTTTAAGAGCATTGGATAAAAAGGTTCGAAAAAAGATCAAGGAACAACCCAAAGAACCCATCAAGGAAAAAAGGGATAGATTCACGGAATTTATAAAAACATCTCACCCTGACCTAAAGAAACATCTCGAAAAAACAACAAAGAAGGGAAAAATGGAACTAAACATTGACGCAATGGATCCCGTAAAAAACCTCCTTAAACAAAAAACAGGTTTAACCATTAATGAAATACACAAATTGTCACAATTGGCTTACGATTGGAAAAAAGTAGAAAAGGGAGATAATGGTCCAATACTCAGTTTATCGGATCCATATCGCGATCGCCTTTTTGGTGTTATGATTCACACGCTTCATCACATACTTGTCAATCCCTTCAAGCATGAAAAAGGGAAACCCTCTTTTGCATATTATGAATCAATGACAGAGGAAGAAAAAATTGAGACTTTAACAGAATTTCACATGGCACAAAACCTTATTCTCCGATTACTAGAGAAATCTAAGCATATCTGAAATCCTAGAAGATCCTAGAACTATTGAGCATTTGGATCCTTTTTTCCGTTTTTATAGGAAACCTTAAGAAGTGAAAAAACAATTTTATTTCTATGAAAGTTCTACTAGTTGAACCTACTTATTACACTAGATTTCCACCGTTAGGGTTGTTGAAGTTAGCGTCATATCATCGTTCTAGGGGAAACCAAGTGAAACTTGTTCGTGGAATAAAGGAAGACTTGAAGTTTAATCCAGATCGCATTGAGATTACATCTTTGTTCACCTATGCGTGGAAACCAGTACATGAAGTTATCAAATTCTATCATAACAAATTCACCAGTGCAAAAATAAGGGTTGGAGGAATATACGCCTCATTAATGCCTCATAGACTAAGGTCTTTTTTTCCTTTTATAGACATCCAAGTTGGTCTTTTCGAAGAAGCAGATGGTTACTTGCCAGCATATGATCTCTTGAATGAAGTTGAAAAATGGGAAAAATGGGATAGTACGATTCTATTTACTTCAAGAGGATGCATCAGAAATTGCGCTTATTGTGTTGTTCCAAAGTTGGAAGGACAAATCCGTAGTGTTGTAGAAGATCTGGAACGTCACATCTATCCAGACCACAAACGGATTATTTTATGGGACAATAATTTCTTTGCTTCACCCAATTGGAAAAAGATATTTAAAGATTTGCAGAACACTGGTTTGCCTGTCGATTTCAATCAAGGTATTGATGCTCGTCTCATTGATGATGAAAAAGCCCAAATGATCGCTGATTTAAGAACATCCTTAATTCGCACTGCTTTTGATAATCTTCATGAGAAAAAAGCAATCGTCGATGCTGTAAAGTTTTTTTCACAAAGCGGAATAAAAAGACGAAAAATTTTCATATACGCTCTATACAATTTCTATAGCGAAAAATATCCTAGCGACATACCAGCAACATTTTTCGAGAGGATAAAACAGATTGCAGATCTAGGTTGTGTATCTTATCCAATGAGGTATGAACCCTTAACATCATTAGAAAAGAATCGGTTTGTATCACCATTATGGACTAATGAGCAATTGACAATGATCGTCAAGGCAAGACGAATAATTGGGTATGGAGGAGCGTTTCCACCTTACAAGGGGTTAGTTAAAAAATTCGAAAAAGCTGATAATTTTGAGGAAGCTTTCAGTGTTTATCCACTAAAGGAAAAAAACAATAAAAAACAACTCAGGTTAAGAGACAATAGAATACGATCTACTGTGACTCAAAACCCTAGAACGGTCCTAAAATGCGTAACGTGACTTGGCGTTATTGGGTCAAATAACTTAACAGTATCCTAGTGGTCAGCTAAAGCTTGCTCATCAGCCTTTCAGCAGATTAAGCGCCATTGAGCACTTGAAAGCTTTTGGATTATAAGTTATTGGGGAAAGTTATCTATAGAAAACGTATAGAGAAAATTACCATGACCGTTTATATCAATGGTTAGTTCATTGTATAAAACGTGCGTCAAGGAGAGGGACTGGAGAGATTGAAGAAGATCAGGATAAAGAGGTATCCCCCTCGAAACTTTCCAACAAAATCTCTGTGGGAAATCATAGCTCTTCCCCCTAATTCTGAGAAGGACACCGAGTTTATGATGCTCTATAGAGCGAACCCTAAACATCCGGCTGTCATAGAGGAGATGACAGAGGTTGTGGAGATCGAAGTTAACGAGAAAGCCTTCAAGGAATTGCTGTGGCTATTCAAAAAATATCAACTGCCCTGTAGACCTATCGACGAAGGAATAGAGATTAAGCACATAGGACCCAAATCCAAGTTCGTCAACGACAAGAATCGCTGAAATCCCCAGTTTTTTGGAAAAACAGAACCCCATTCTACATGAATCGTTCAAGCTTCGTTAATCCGATGATCTCATCGAAGTCCAGCCCCAACGCATCAAGAATCTGATCGAAAGTTGAGTGCAGGTATGCAACATACTTGTCCACATCTACCTCGCTGTTGGAGGCTATTTGCACGGGTTTAACGCGGGGTTCCTTCAATACTTTGACGAAGCTTATCAGGTCTCCAGCCTTCATGTCGTAGCCCATCTTCTTTAGGAGACGAGCCGCTTTCACATGTTGAGGAGTAGTTTTGGTGTAAGAGTCTAGCGGTTTGCCGAGAACAACATGAAACGCCAACTCTTCGGGAGTTTCTCCCCATCGCCGCTGTTTTAGCCGCAAGTATCGGTCTCGGATAATTGTTTTAATCTCTTTTTTTGCTTCCTCGAATTCTGCGGGCGACTGTACCTGCTCCAGCCGGTCTTCCAGCGCGTAAAACGCCTTTTTGATGTATGGTGGAATGTGCCGTTTCTTTCCGGTCATTCCCTTGACGTCAACGCCGCCACCCTTCAAGATTCCAAGATAGTTCTTTTTGCGGGAGCTGAAGACGGCATAGCGATACCACTTTTCCACTTCCAACTCCATCCCCATCGTCTTCTTGGACCATTCTGCCATGATTTCTACTTGTTCAGGAGAGGGGTTCTTCAGGAAGAGGCTGTCCGTGTCCCCGTAGAGAACTTCAATACCTAACGATTTGGCTTTCTCTATAGTCTGGGTTATAACGTGCCTTCCTATGGCAGCTGTAGCCTCAGCAACTGGCGGACAGTATAAACCGAAGGCGGGGGAGCCGAAAACTCCGTAGCTTGCGTTCAGAATGACTTTGAGGGCGCTTGGGATTACATTGTACCAGCTCTGCAAATCCTTGGGTAAAGTCTTGTCTTTGGATTTAGGTTTGTACCATTTGACTCTGAGGTCTCGGAGGGAGCCGATCAACAGACTTTCGAGAGCCTTCTTTTTTGTGCAGATCCAGTGAGTGGTTTCAGGAACCTTGTTTGTTTTGCATTCTTCATGCTTGCAAAGCAGGGTCTGGTAGCCCAGATTGTAAACTTTTATTATGGAGGGGTACAGGCTGGCGAAATCCATCACTGCCACGCTGAAGTGGACACCGGGCACAGGATCGACCACTATGGCTCCCTTGTACTTTTTTCCCTTAATGATAGCCGTGGTAGTGGTTCCGCCTTTGATGGCGAGTATGTCATCGGCGTTTGGAATCAAAAAGTTTCGTTGCCGATGCTCATGGTACAGAAAGTTTCGTATCCACCGAGAAACTCCTTGGCGACTCACGTCTTCCATGGGCATATGGGCTATCCTTGAGAGGGCTAAGATCAGTTTCATGACCAGATTGTCATTGAAGGCTGTAAGATTTAGGGTGATTTCGGAGTCTCGCAGGTTGTATTCTGCAAGTTCAGTGTAGCTTAATTCGGACAATGGTTTGTCGAATTCTATTTTTGGTAGGTCTAGCAGTGCTGTGCCGACTGCGTTGAGGGTTATGTCGCGGTATTTGTTGCCGAAGGCGTAGATTTGGATTGACCTGTTAAAGAAGAATTTGTAGAGGTCAATGTGGATTCCGTGGCTGAGGCGACATACTCTTCGCCCAACTTCTATTGGAATCTGGCTTCTGTCAAAGCTGAAGTGGTTCCTAGCTCGGTTATACAGGTACGGCAGGTCGAAGTCGTCACCATTAAAGGTTAAAACAAAAGGATACTCACGAAGAGCCTCAAAGAGCTTCAGAAGCAACTCTTTCTCATCATTAAAATATTCGACAATAGCGTCTGGGGGCAGCTTTTTGGTGCCTTCCCTGATTCCCTCTCGCCTCAAAATAAAAAGCTGTTTTTTGCCGTCTGAACCAAACAGCGCAACACAGACAACAGGGTTATCAGCTTTTTGTGGGTCAGGAACACGGGTTGCAACTGGTGAGCTGACCTCGATGTCGAGGGCGACTCTTCGAAATTGGGGAGCCGGAGATTCTAGGAGACGTGCCCACTTTTCTACGCTTTCCAGAAACTCTTTTTCCACATCAGGGAAGAGGTTCAAGATTTTTTCTACAGTGCCTCTGGATGACTTCTGCTGTACGGGAACAAGTTTTCCTTTCTGAATCTTATACAGCATGCCCAGCGCTAGGTTGTTATCGTAAATGTATGATTGATAATACCTGATGTAGGATTCCCAGACTTTGGGAGGCTCTTGTATGCCAGTTAATGTCTGGTAATCTTCAGGGATGATGTCTCGCAGGCAGCCGCTTTGGCGACCGCCTATCGCCAATGGGTCCTTAGCCACAACCTTTGTTACTGTAACTTGCTTGTCAAGAAGAGGATCATACTTCTCCACGGTTTCGAAGTGGTCAAAACCAGAATGAGACGTTACGCGACGGAGTTTTTCGAGTTCCTTAGGCGGAAGGCTTGTGAGACAGTAGGGCTTGTGACCGGTATTGTCATCCCAGAAGTATATTTTTTGGGACACTGGCTCATACAGTTTGAGTGTGGCGAGCTGTTTTTTGCCGTTGTATATAACGGATACGAGGTATGAGGGAGGCAGGTCTTCTGGAAAATCAGGGTAAACAACTGTTTTCTTCTCTGATTGAGGCTTCTTTTCAGGTGGAGGTGGAGACTGGGGCGATGGCGTCGGCTTCTTTTTCTTCTGTTTGGTATTATCAAAGAAGTCTAACAGGTTCTGTTTGCTCATCTTTGTTTGTGTCCGTTAACTGTATATTTCGTCTCGCATTAAAAAAAGCTCTGATGCAACCGTTTAGGGTCTTACACATTCAGCTTTGGATCTGAAGGGGCGCTTCTTCTTGGGTCTGCTATGCTTTGGACAGCGCTTAACGCAAACCATTATGCCCTCCTGAATCTCAAAAACACAACCACAAAGGTCTGTCCGCCGCTCAACCAAAGTGTAATCCCCAGTATTTCCTTTAGTTGAGGCAACTTTCATATAAAACTGTTCTAGACACGCTTTCTCTATTAGGAGCCTAATAATACTTCATTGTTGAAAACTAGCTTTTTTCTGAAATTCGCACTAGCAGTTGCCTGTTATTTCGCTGAAAAACTTGAGCGCTTCATCTTTTCCCTTGACGCCTTCGAGGATTACGATTCCGCTTTTGAGAACACTCGCCTTAACATCTTTTTGATTAAAGGTTAGTCCGAGTTTGCCTTCAACTTTTATGCTGAATCCTTTTCTCTTCAAGTAGTTCTTCAATGCTATGAGGTTAACGTCCAAGTTCTCTTCTGGAACGATAACGAACACTTTCCTGCCTTTTCGTCCACAGATTTCTTCAACCAATTCTCGTTTGAGGGGCATCGGAGAACCAGACGGATGTGACCCGCAGACTGGACAGGACTCCACCTTTGAGAGGCTGATCTCGTTGAATTCCATCTTATCCAAATCAAAATGGAGAAGCTTGTTGGCTAATCGGGGCTGTTTTCCGGTGAGTATTCTGATTGCCTCGCTGACTTCTAAGCTTGCGATTATATTCACCAGAGACGGGTGAACTCCTACCACGCCGCATTTGGGCAATTTTTTGTCATCAAGGTTGCCGTAGAAGCATTCGAGGCACGCTGTTTCTCGCGGAATTATGGTGGACAGGTTTCCGGTGGTTGTTATGGCAGCTCCGAAAACGTAGGGTACACCAAGTTTGATGCAGGCTCTGTTGATGGCGTAGCGGGCAGCCATGCTGTCTAAGCCGTCGACCACAACATCCATACCCTGAACAAGGTCTTCCGCGTTGGTTTCGTTTACGGACAGGGGAAGAGGCTCTATCGTGATGTAAGGATTCAAACGCTGTAACCGTTTAGCGGCAGCTTCAACCTTTGGATATCCCACATCATCCACGCAGTAGAGGTGCTGCCGATGCAAATTAGCTAATTCCACGACGTCCCTATCAACGAGACGCAGATGCCCAACACCCATAGCCGCCAACTGCATCGCAGCGGGAGAACCTAACCCACCCACACCAAGCAAACAAACCTTCGAGTTTTTCAGTTTCAACTGGGCATTGTAGCCCATTTCAGCCATAACAACCTGTCGAGAATAGTATTCCAACTCTTCGTCTGAAAGCTCCAAACTATCTGACTGTTCAGGCTTAACTATGTTCTTCACCTCCAAGGAAAGATTGAAAGGCAACTCGTCTCATGCTCATCTAGAGCATCAAACAGCTAAAAGAAGCGTTAATGTCAGCTTTTAAATAGCTTATGCACGAACGGGGCATCCAAACTACTGCTGAGTGTTTGAGGCAGAAAATAAGATTCTGTTAACTTCCTCCACTTCAATGTCCCTGATCAAAAGTTTCTTTTTTCTTGAACTAAACCCTGAAACAATCTCCACTCGTCTATTAAAGAGCCGCGAAAGCTTTTTCAGTAATTCTCTGTTGACTTTGCGCTTCACTGGAGCCTCACGACATGAAACTACAAGCTCATCTACATCTAATTCCACCCGAAAATTCTCCGATTTCGGCTTAACATACACATCCAGAACGACGCCCTGAGCAGTCTTCAGCAACTTCATGTTCCAACACAACATGTTAACGTTCAATATTCAAGGAAGCTTCGCATTTATTTAACACTAATCAAGCCTTTAATAGGCGCCTAGTTAAGACTTCTAAAGGCAAGTTAAAATGTTAAGGGATGCTTGGACGCTCGCCATAGAAACGTTGAGCTGGATCGAACTGAAGCGATTGGGTGAGCGTTTAGCATTAAACAGAGCAACGAAACAGCTGAGAATAAAAGACCCCAAGGCTATCGGGTTAGCCCACAGGCTAGTATCCGAGACTCTTCGCAGAAAGAACTACATCGATTTCCTGTTGAATTCGGTTTTAGCGCCTCAGTCCCTTAACGACTTCAAACTGGGTCCAAGAGCTTTCCTTCGCCTATACGTCTATGAAACAAAGCTGGCGGACGGAAACTTGGAGAAGGCTGCCAAGATAGCGAGAATGGGGCGCTCAATTCTGGGATGGTGGGAACTCAAGGACGTTGAAGAGGTTCTCGGAGAAATACTGAGCATCAACCCTGAATCTGCATTAAAGGGGTTAGAAGAAACAGAAAAGATTGGACTCCAAACATATCACCCCACATGGTTCGTAAAATACTGTTTCAGACTGCTTGGAAGAGGAGAAGCCCTGAGGTTCTTGGAAAAATCCGCAGACATTCCACCAGTTTACGTGCGGCTGAATACTTTGAAGGAGCCAGAAGAAACTGTGCTCAAAAAACTAGAAGATGAGAAGATAGTTCTGGAAAAGGTTCCGCAACTCAAGCACACATACAAGCTGATTGAAAGCAGGAAACCGCTCACAAGAACCCAAAGTTTCAGTCAGGGACTCTTTTACATTCAAGACAAAGCCAGCTGCCTAGCAGCGGAAATCGCAGACCCATTGGCGGGAACCACAGTGCTTGACGTGTGCGCAGCCCCGGGAGCCAAAACAACCTACCTGGCGCAACTGATGGAAAACAAGGGATCAATCATTTCTGTTGACTACTCAAAGCGAAGGATACAGGTATGGAAAAGGGAAACAGAACGCATGGGCACAGAAAATGTTCAGCCAATGGTTGCTGACGCAAGGAAAACTTTGCCATTAAATGTTTCCGCAGACTTGGTGATTTTGGACCCGCCATGCACGAGCACAGGAACCTTCGGGAAGACCCCGGACGCGAAATGGCGGCTCACCAAAAGGTCGATTTTGGGTATGGCGAAGATTCAGGGTGAGATGATAGAACAATGCGCAGAATATGTGAAGAAGGGCGGCTTTCTGGTCTATTCCACATGCAGCATAACAGTGGAGGAAAACGAGATGGTGATCGAAAACTTCCTGAAAATACACCCAGAATTCAAGCTAGTAGATACAAAACCCAAGATTGGATTACCCGGACTCTGGGGACTAACCAAATGCCAAAGACTGTATCCTCATATTCATGAATGCAACGGCTTCTTCGTAGCGAAACTAATGAAAGAAAACGCATGAATCCAAGAAGCCCAGAACGACACACTAGCCTTTTCGTGCTTTCTCTAAACAGCATAGCACTTCAAAGATGGTTTTTGCCGCCTGAGTGGCTGTTAAGCCCCGGTCATAATGAGGCGCTACCTCAACCAAATCGAAGCCAACCACCCGACTGTCACACACCGCCTCTAGAAGATCCAGAAGCGTTGGGGTGTCCAGTCCTTCAGGTTCAGGGTTTTGAACCGCAGGCGCAAAGGCAGGCTCCAGAACATCCAAGTCGATTGTGAGGTAGATTTTTTTGTAACCCTCAAGGAGGTCATCGATCGTTTCAACCGTTTTTTCGGTGCCGTCTTTTCTTATCTGATTGGCAGTTAAATAGTCGATTCCAGATTTTTTTGCGTAGTCAAGCTCTTCCTTGCATACTGCGCGGGTGCCAATCTCCAGAATCTTGGAGGGATTGACAGTTTCTTTGATTCTCCGCATGAAGGTTGTATGGGATAGGGTAAGACCGAGGTAGTCGTCGCGCAGGTCTAGGTGAGCGTCAAAGCTTACCAAGGCAACGTTTTCGTCGAGGCTCCGCATAACACCCAGAGTAATAGTGTGTTCTCCTCCGATAAACACTGGAACCTTCTCGGCGTCAAAAAGATCCTGTGCAACCAACGCTAAACGTCCCAGAGTTAATTCAACATCTCCGGCGACGTGCAGGTCCCCTAAATCATGGATTTTCAGGTCCTCAATGTCCATGCCTGTTCTGAAGCTGTAGCCTTCAATGTTGAGGGAGGCTTCTCTGATGGCGAGAGGCGCAAATCTTGCTCCGGAGCGGTAGGTGCTGGTTACGTCAAAGGGAACTCCTAAAATCAGGTATTCAGCCTCTTCAAAAGATTGTTGACTGCCCGTGAAGACGGGAGATGGGGATACGAAGAGTTCACGATAACTCATGCGCGGTCACTCCCAGAAAATTAACTGATTACACATTAAGCTTAACATAAGGAAAAGGGAGAATTTAGGATTATTGGCTCTGCACTGTTTTGGTATAGCAGTCCCAACAGAGTATTTCACAGTTTTCTACTGTAGCTTTTCCGCCTTCTTCTGGACTTACAAAGTAATGGGCTTCCCACCCACTTCTCTCCTTTCCGTTTCCCCTGTTTTTCCATTCAATCTGTTTGAAGCATGTAAAACTTCCATGACCATGATCATCTCTTTCACACTGACATCGGGCATTTGCTCTTGTAAACGCTTGCTTTACAACTTCCTCAGGAAATTGACTCATCACAATTCCTCAACAACAATAAGCCAATAATCAGTATACTTTTAAAGCTTACGAAAAAAGGATACTGTTAAGTTATTTGTCAAGGCAAGTCCTTTTACTTAGAGAGCAGAAAAATGGAGGGTGAAGGAGGCTACAATGTTTTATGGAACCAGTAGTGTGCGGAGAGAACTTCGCTTGTCTTCCCTCTGATGAAGCTCTTCTCTCAGGCTTTCAACTTCCTTTCTTAGATTCATCAATTCTAAGAGAAGAAACGTGTTGCCGTGCCTGAAGAAGTGATCCACCATCTCAGAAACGGTTTGCTCGCTGATGTGACCCCTGACTTTGGCAGATATCTCCTTCGAAAGCATCTTTTTCGGGTCCATCTTAATCGAACCCAGATAGGAAGCATAGGAGATAACACTTATGAAAACACAATTATTACAAAGAATCCAGCTTCCCCATCAAGAGCATTCATCCCCGATTTGTTGAAAACTTCTCTAGAAATAACCTAATTCAATGAAATTGGAGAAACTAATTTATTACAAGTCGTATTATAGCGGTAGGAAGGGATGCGAGATGACTTCGGAAAAGAGCAGCAAGATCGAAAATCCAACTGTGTTACTGTTCTCAATTTTCTATATTGCAGTAGGAATTGCTGAGGTAGGCTATTTTGCGATCGAAAGTTTCGCTGCGCCTCCACACATCCCAGTTCTAGGAATCTTAAGTTTAGTCACAGCGTACAGCCTCTTCAAGATGAAAAGATGGTCTGTGCCCCTTGTAGTCGGGCTGTTCGTTACAGGAATAACCTTTGGAGCAACAACCCTCGCCAACTCGATTGCGGTGCAGACCTTCGGAGGCGCTATGCTTTTCCACACAGCCCTGATAGCATACATGATTATACTATTGATAGCATCCGGATACATAGTAGCACGAAGAGAAAACTTCAACTGAAAACATTCTTGTTTACGGTTTTCTCAATTTTCCGAACAAGTAAACGTCTATTTCTGTTCCAGCATCTACGAACTGCTGTTTCTCGGATATTTCAACGAAACCGTCAGCCTTCGCCAAAGTGGTTATGGCACCTGACAAGCCAGTAGGAACCGGACTCACAAGCAGCGTTCCAGCTTTGTCGTGGGTTAAGTTTACCATAACGAAGGTTCGGCGTCCCCTTGCCGGAAACATTTTCTTGGCAGCCACTGCCTTAACCTTAGGCAACTCCTCTTCGGTTCTCCCAGCAAGTTTGACAAGGATGGAACGAACGAACACGTTAAACATGAATAGGGACGATGTTGGGTTACCGGGCAATGAAAAAACAGGTTTTCCGTCAACCAACGCAATGGTTAAGGGTTTGCCGGGTTTCACAGCTACTCCAGACAGGATCACACCGGGCTTCCCTAAACTATCTACGACTTGAGGAGTGAAGTCTTTGGGACCAACTGAAACCCCGCCCGAAGTTATCACCACATCCGCCGAATCCAAGGCATTCTCAAGAGCCTTTTTCAGTTTGTCCTTCTTGTCTGGGATTATTCCCAAGTTAATCGGCTCTCCTCCAGTTTCTAGAACCGCCGCACTTAGGGTATGCGCGTTTATGTCATAGATCTTTCCGGGCGGAAGCGGTTCTCCTGGCGCTACAACTTCTGCTCCTGTGGATAGAACGGCTACTTTGGGGCGCTTGTAAACAGCAACTTCCGTTAAGCCGATGGCAGCCAGAACCCCTATTTCGCGGGAACCCAGAATCCGACCTTTTTTCAGAACCGTTTCGCTTTTGCGGATGTCGGAACCTGCAGCCATCATGTTCTCGCCTCTCGAAACTGGGCGGCGTATGAAAACGTTGTCTCCTTGTCGGCTTGTGTACTCCACCATAACCACCGAGTCGGCGCCATCAGGCAGGGGTGCTCCAGTGACTATCTCGGCGGTCAAGCCCGTTTCCACAACTACGCTGGGAGATTCGCCTATTGCCACATGCCCACAGAATCTGAGGCTGACGGATTTGTCTTCGCTTGCGCCAAAGGTGTCAGCAGCTTTTACGGCGTAGCCGTCCACGGTTGATCTGTTAAAGGGGGGAATATTCATGGGCGCCACAACGTCTTGGGCTAGCACGCGATCATGAGCTTTTGAGATGGAAACTTGTTCTACTCCAACAGGTTTCGGAGAAAAGGTTTGTCTGAGAAGTTGTTTGGCTTCATCAAAAGAAAGAAGTTTTCGGAACATGCTACTTCCCCTCGATACTGGAGAAAAGATGCACCCTAACGGATTCACCCTCTTCTACTCCTTCACGGTTTTCAGGAATAATCACGTACCCGTTCGCCTTTGTCATTGTTGTGATTACCCCAGACCCAGTTACCCTGACAGGCTCAGCGAAAAAGCCGCCGTCTCCTTCAAACACACGAACTCTCAAGAAGACTCTTCGTCCCAGAGCCCCTGCAACTCTCCGAGTTAGTTTCGCCTCGATTGCGGGTCTAGCCTCCTTTATGCCCAGTAGCCTAAGCAGGGTGGGTCGAGTGAATGCCTCGAAGCCTACAGTGGCTGCCACGGGGTTTCCAGACAGCACGAAAACGGGTTTGCCTTCAAGGATTGCCAGCGCCGTTGGCATACCGGGTCTTATGGCTACGCCGTGAATGATGACCCCAGGCTTTCCTAGCTGGTTGACTGCCAATGGAACCAAATCCGGATATCCGACGCTTGTTCCTCCAGTGGTGATGATTACGTCTGCCTGCTCTAATCCTTCCTGAATTTTTGAGTCTATCTCCTTTAGATCGTCCTTGGCTACACCCAAGTTTAAGGGCTCCGCGCCCAGCTCCCTACACATGCTAGAGAAGACCAGTCGATTAGTTTCAATGATCTTGCCGGGCTCAAGTTTGTGACCCAACTCTACGAGTTCGCTTCCGGTGGCTAAGATGGCGACTTTAGGCTTCCGGACAACATCAACATGGGTTTCACCCAACGCTGCCAGTAAGCCCAAGTGATGGGGGTTTAGCCGAGTTCCAGCAGTTATGGCTATATTTCCTTCGGTTACGTCTTCTCCCATTTTAGAGACATTTCTGCCGGGAGTAACTGCTTTTCCCAGCTCGATTTTGGCATCCAATTTTTTGGTGTATTCAAGCATAACTACGGCATCAGCGCCTTCAGGAACCGGGTTTCCAGTCCACAGCTCTCTTGCCTCGTTTTCGCGGACTTTACCTTTGGTTAGCTTGAAGATTTTAGTGTTAAACGCGGAAACTCCGAAGGTATCCTTTGCTTTCAGGGCGTAACCGTCTACGGCTGAGCGGTCAAAAGGAGGCAAATTGTACTTGGCTCGGGTGTCTTCTGCTGTGACGCGCCTTAGTGCCTCGTGAATTGGGATTCGTTCAGAATCTAATCTTTCTGGCTTAAGTTGCTCTAAAAAAGATGAAAGAGCATCGTCCACGTTTGTAAGTTTTTCAAATCCTTTAAGCCGAGCCAAAGTACTGCCCCAGTAAAGAGCAAGAAAGTTAGTGCAAAAAAACTTATCGCAAAAAATAGGTGTAACTGCCAAAGCAAAAATAAAGGAAAACTTAAATAAACTACAATTCACTTCCGTAGTTAGCCTAAAAGAGACGTGAATAATCAAGATGCCTAGAGAGTTTCAGCACATCATAAGGTTTGTCGGAACCGACATTAAAGGAGCTCAGCCGGTAACTTACGCCCTGACAAGCGTAAAGGGTGTAGGAATAAAGCTGGCAAACGCAGTCATAGAGAAATCTGGAATCAGCCCAGAAGCGCGAATGGGTTTCCTTTCTAGCGCTGAGGTAGAAAAAATCGGAGACGTCCTTAAAAACCCCGTGAAGTATGGCATACCGCTGTGGCTTCTAAATCGGCGAAAAGATGTAGAAACAGGAAACGACATTCATCTCTTAGGCTCAGACCTAATTCTTCAAACAAAGAACGACATAGATCAAATGAAAAAGATAAGATCATGGAAAGGCTTCCGCCACAGCTACGGATTAAAGGTCAGAGGGCAGAGAACCAAAACAACGGGCAGAAAAGGAAAAGCCATAGGCGTAAAGAAAAAACAGTTACAACGAGGGAAATAGTAGATGGGAGATCCCAAAAAGCAAAGAAAAAAATATGATACACCACGGTTCCCTTGGCAAATCGACACATTAGAAGCCGAACTCAAACTGCTCGGTCAATACGGTTTACGAAATAAAAGAGAAATATGGCGCCACAAAACTTTACTCTCAAAGTACCGTGGCATCGGGCGCTCACTTTTGGGCATGCCAGTTGAAGAACGAAGAATACAGGAAAAACAAATTTTAGACAAGCTTCATCGGCTAGGAATCCTACCTGATGCAGCTGCACTGGATGACGTTTTAGATCTGGCCTTGGAAGATATACTTGGACGTAGGCTTCAAACGCTTGTTTTCCAGAGGGGCTTAGCCCAGTCCATACAGCAATCCCGTCAACTTATCACCCATGGCCATATCGCCATTGAAGGAAGAAGAGTCTCCTCTCCAAGCTATTTGGTACTCAAGGATGAAGAGACAAAAATAACTTACACTCCCAAAAGCCCTCTTACAAACCCTGATCATCCCCTAACAAAATCCACAAGTGTTCAAACCGAACCAGTATCGCAGAGTAAGGAGGAAAAGACTCGTGAGTAAAAAGACTGACAAATGGGCAGTCGTTCACGTTTACAGCTCCTACAACAACACAATCATCCATTTCACAGACATCTCAGGCGCAGAAACCATTGCACGTAGCTCAGGAGGCATGCACGTCAAATCAGATCGGCTAGAATCATCCGCATACGCCACCATGCGAGCCTCAGCCCACGCCGCCACCATCGCCAAAGACAAGGGAATAACAGCCATACACATAAAAGTCCGAGCTCCAGGAGGATCAGGCGCCAGAACGCCTGGGGCAGGAGCCCAAGCTGCCATACGTGCCTTGGCAAGAGCTGGATTCCGCATAGGTCGCATTGAAGAGGTGACGCCCATCCCTCACGACGGAACCCGAAGGAAGGGCGGACGTAGAGGACGACGAGTCTGATATTTTAGTGATTTCAGAAATTGTGAGAAACAGGGTTGAGCATTTAAAATATATGATTCGCTCCCCTCATAAACCACAATATTGAAATAATGGCTTTCTCTCTCTTTGAAAAGCACGAGCTTTAAGCGCGCTATTACAAAGAGGCTTAACTGTGGTAGAGATTCAAATCCTTGAAAAAACCGATGATTTCATGCGATTCATTGTTAGAGGAGTCAATGTGCCTTTTGTAAACGCGTTACGACGAATCATGCTCACCGAAGTCCCCACAATGGCCATAGACGAAATCGTTATCCTCGAAAACTCTTCAATTTTTAACGATGAGATTCTCGCCCACAGAATGGGATTCATCCCCCTCAAAACCGACCTAGATTCCTACAACCTTCCTGAAGAGTGCAAATGCGAAAGCGAGCTTGGATGCAACCTTTGTCGAGCAAATCTGACATTGGAAGCCGAAGCCACAGACAAAACGACAACAATTTATTCAGGAGAATTGAAGCCAGAGAACCCTGACATCGCTCCGGTCAGCGACAAGATTCCGCTAGTAAAGTTGGCTCCCGGGCAACGAGTAAACTTTGAAGCCTACGCTCGACTGGGAAAAGGAAAGAAACACGCGAAATGGCAACCGGTCTCCATGTGCACTTACATGTACCTACCAGAAGTCAAGATTAACTCTGAACGCTGTGATGCATGTGGCAAATGCGTTAAGGTTTGTCCCGAAGAGATTTTCATAGAAACGGCGGAAGGAATAAAAACTCAGAAAGTAATCGAATGCACCCTCTGTATGGACTGTGCAGATGCTTGTCCCCAAGACCCGCCAGCCGTCGAAATATCTTGGGAGAAGAAAGCGTTTATTTTTAAAATCGAGTCCACTGGGGCACTCCCGGTAGAACGAATCGTTATTGAGGCTGTCAAAATTCTTGACAAAAAAGTTAAGGACTTTTCCGATCAACTGAAAAAGGGTAAGCAGAAGTGAAGAAAGTAAAGGCAACTAATCCGGAGCTTATTGCGATCATTCGAGATTTAAAGAAGAAATCACGAGAAAACCAAACCGAATTATGGCGCGACTTAGCAGAACGTTTGTCAAGTTCAAAAAGAAGCCGTATAGCATTAAACGTAAGCCGATTGAACCGCTACACGAAAAAGGGAGAAACCGTTGCTGTTCCGGGTAAAGTTCTGGGCGCCGGAAAAGCAGATCATCCCAT
>Ga0307443_1000383_pt1 | contig 28916 bp, 31 predicted proteins | sample SalMarSW160220MG_FD_202148 | JGI IMG/M metagenome (GOLD analysis project Ga0307443, IMG submission 202148) | Salt marsh sediment microbial communities from the Plum Island Ecosystem LTER, Massachusetts, United States - SW1601-220 | ecosystem: Environmental > Aquatic > Marine > Intertidal zone >... | reverse complement strand
ACCAGACCCGATTGGATTTAACCTCGATTAAATTAGTTTTTCACTATCCTGACCAATCAATTCCCTTGGAGACAGAAGATTTAGTTCAAACCATTGACTTGCCTGATTTGGCAGTTGGCCAGGAAAACAAGATTGAATTGCCCGTCAGGGTTATTGGACTGCAGGATGAAACCAAAAAGGCCTGGGCCGAATTAAGCTATCAGCCAGGCGCAATTACTTCTACTTTCACTAATCAGGCAGAGTTTTCTACTAAGATAATTTCCGTCCCTTTAATTTTAGACCTTGATTTGCCGAACAGGTTAGTCAGCGGTCAATCTTTTAATTTTTCTTTAAAATATTTAAATCAAGGCGAGGTCTCTTTTGATGATTTACAGATTCAACTCGATTATCCAGCTGGTTTTACTTTTCAAACAGCCGAACCCCAGCCATTAGAAGAAGATAGAATTTGGTCTTTAGGCGATTTAATGGCTGGCCAGGAAGGGAAGATTTTTATTCAAGGAAGTATTCAGGGAGAAGAAGGTCAAGTTAAGTCATTTCAGGCCCAATTAGGTCTTTTTAAAGAGGAGCAGTTTACTCCTCTGGCGGAAACCATCAGTGCGCTGCAAATCTCTCTTTCTCCTTTATCAGTCAACCAAACCGTTAATGGGGCAATTGACTATATTGCCCAGGCCGGTCAAAAATTAACTTATCAGATTGATTATGAGAATACAACCGATGTTGGTATTAGAGATGTAAATATTACTTCAAAATTAGAGGGCAAGGTTTTAGATTTGACCAGCTTAGATTTGAAAAAAGGTTCTTTTGACGGAGCCAGTCAAACCATTACCTGGAAAGCCAGTAATTTACCGGCTTTGGAATTTTTAGGACCTCATCAAGTAGGTCAGCTGACTTTTTCAGTTAAAGTGAAAGATCCTTTGCCCATTGCTAATTATAGTGACAAGGATTTTAAAATAGCAAATACAGTTAAAATTGATTCTCCCCAGCCGCCTCTTTCTTTAAAAGATATTGAGATTGCTGGTCAGAGCCAAATAATTACTAAAGTAGCCAGTCAAATAACCCTTCAAGCCAAAGGTTATTATAGCGACGACTTAATTCTTAATAGCGGACCAATTCCTCCTCGAGTTGGTCAAACAACTACCTATACAATTAAATGGCGATTAATAAATACAGCCAATGACCTTGACCAAGTTAAAATAGAGGCCTCTTTGCCGCCTCATGTTCAGTGGCAGAATAAAGTCAGTCCGACTAAGACTGACTTAGAATATAATTCTCAGACTGGCCGCTTAGTTTGGCAGGTGGGTGATTTGCCAGCCGCCACGGGCATTCTCTTGCCAGTTAAACAAGTCGCTTTTCAGGTGGCTATTACGCCGGGATTAGCTCATTTAGGGAGTTTTGTGGAATTAGTTGGTCAATCCAAAGCGACTGGTCATGATATTTTTACTGGCTTGGCTTTAGAAAGCATTAGTCAAGTTATTGATACCGAATTACCTAACGACCCAACCACTAGCCGTCAAGACGGCCTGGTCGTTGAATAATTTAATTAAAGACTTTATATATGACTCAAGATTTAATGGAAAAAATTGTTTCTCTTTGCAAGCGCCGGGGGTTTATTGCGCCTTCCAGCGAAATTTATGGCGGCTTTGAAAGCTGCTATGATTATGGTTTTTTGGGCGCTTTGTTAAAGAACAATATCAAACAAAGTTGGTGGAAGACAATGACTCAATATCGGGATGATATTGTTGGTATAGACGCTAGTATTTTAATGTCGCCTAAGGTCTGGCAGGCCTCAGGTCATTTGACAGCTGGTTTTGCTGATTCTTTAGTTGAGTGTAAGAAATGCCACCACCGCTTCCGCAAAGATTATTTAAAAGAGGATAAATGTCCGGATTGCGGCGGTCAATTAACTGAAGAGAAAAAGTTTAATCTGATGATGAAAACCTTTGTTGGTTCAATTGAGAATGAAGCAGCTGTTACTTATCTAAGAGGAGAAACTTGTCAGGGCATTTACATGAATTACCAATTTATGAAAAATACTATGCGGCTAAAAATCCCTTTTGGTATTGCTCAAATTGGCAAGGCCTTTCGTAATGAAATTACTACTCGATACTTTATTTTCAAAACACGCGAGTTTGAGCAAATGGAGATGCAGTATTTTATTCAACCAGACGCCAAAGAAAAAAAGAAGTGGTTTGATTATTGGCAAAAAGAACGAATGAAATGGTATTTAGATTTAGGGATTGAGAAAGAAAATTTACGTTTTCGGGAGCATCGAAAAGACGAATTAGCTCATTACGCTAAAAGAGCTATTGATGTTGAGTATAAGTTTCCGTGGGGCTGGGACGAAATAGAAGGAATCCATGACCGCGGTGATTGGGATTTATCCAATCATAGCAAATACAGTGGTCAGGACTTGAGCTATTTTGACGAGCAAACAAAAAAGAAATTTATTCCTCATATTATTGAAACTTCGGCTGGGACTGACCGCAGTGTTTTGTCTTTCTTAATTGATGCTTATCAAGAGATTAAGGAAGGTCGCACAAAGACCACTGAGGCTAAAAAAGAGAACGAGGTTGTTTTGCGGCTGGATAGAAAATTAGCTCCGATTAAAGCAGCCGTGCTGCCTTTGGTCAAGAATAAAAAAGATTTAGTTAAAAAATCCAAAGAAGTTTACGATTTACTCAAACTCCGTTGGATGTCTCAATATGATGAAGTGGGTTCCATTGGTCGTCGTTATCGTCGCCAAGACGAAATTGGCACGCCATATACTATTACTGTTGACTTTGACAGTTTAAAGAATAACGATGTTACTGTCCGTGACCGCGATACTATGAAACAAGAACGGGTAAAAATCAAAGGATTGGTTGATTATTTGAGGGAAAGATTAGAAGGGAGGTGAATAAAATGGCTTTGATTAAAGTTAAAGAATTAATCGGCACCTCTTCAAAAAGTTTTGAAGATGCCATAAAACAGGCAGTTAGTCAGGCCTGTGAGCAGAAAAAGAATGTTACGGGAGCTAAAATTGTCGGACAGAATGTGGAAATTAAAGATGGTCAGATTGATGAGTATAAGGTTAATCTTAAAGTGGCTTACAAATGGGAAAAAGAATTACATGGCTAATTATAAAAAAACCACTCTTAAAAACGGGTTAAGGATTATTACCCTACCGGTCAAAGGGACTAAAACGGTGAGTGTTTTAGTTTTGGTCGGTACCGGCTCTAAATACGAGACCAAAGAAATTAACGGATTGTCTCATTTCTTGGAGCATATTCTTTTTAAAGGGACTAAAAAACGTCCCAATACTTTGAAATTAATTGAACCTTTAGATAAGATTGGCGGCCACTACAATGCCTTTACCGGGCAGGAATACACCGGCTATTGGGCTAAAGTTGATGCCAGTCATTTAGATTTGGCCTTGGATTGGGTGGCTGATATTTATTTAAATTCCAAATTAGAACAGGCAGAAATTAATCGGGAGAAAGGGACTATTCTACAGGAACTGAATATGTATTTGGACAATCCGGCTCGTCATGTCTATAATATCTGGAACGAGCTTCTTTACGGCGATCAGCCGGCCGGTTGGCGGATAATCGGCACCGAGAAGTTGATTAAAAATATTAGACGAGCTCAATTTATAAAATATTTGAGAGAACATTATTCATCAAGGAATACTATTGTAGTGGTGGCTGGGAAAATTAGCCGTAATTCGGCTTTGGCCAAAGTTAAAAAGTATTTTCAGACGGTGAATACCGCACTGGTCAGGGATAAATTGTCTGTCAAAGAAAAACAGAACAGGCCGGCTTCTTTAATCTATTACAAAAAAACTGACCAGAGCCATCTTTGTTTAGGCGTTCGGGCTTATGATATTTTCCATCCGGATAAATACGCCTTAGGTTTATTGGGGGTTATTTTAGGCGGTAATATGAGCTCGCGACTTTTTATTAAGGTTCGAGAGAGATTGGGTCTAGCTTATGAAATTAGTACGGGCGCTTCTAATGATACTGATACCGGATTTCTACTGACTAAGGCCGGTACGGATAATAATAAAATAGAAAGAGTGGTTAAAATAATTCTTGGAGAATACAAAAAAATAGCTCGTCAAAAAATTAGTCCGGCCGAATTAAGAAAAGCCAAGGATTACATTAAAGGAAGCTCCCTGATTAGTATGGAATCTTCTGATGCCCAGGCCTCTTTTTACGCTAATCAGGAACTGTTAACCGGGAAAATTTTGACCTTAGAAGAGAAATTTGATAAAATTGAAGCAGTTACCGTTAATGATATTCAACGGGTGGCTCAAGATATTTTTAAGCCGGAAAAATTAAATTTGGCTTTAATCGGTCCGATTAAAGATAAAAGAAAATTTGAAAAGATACTAAATATATGAATAATTCTCAAACAATCAATATCTCCACTTCAACCATTCTGCGGGTCATTTTTATCTTATTGGTTTTAGTTTTTCTTTATCTAATTCGCGATATTTTGATAATTGTTTTTGTGACGGTAATTATTGCCGCCGCCATCAATGGACCGGTTAGCTGGCTGCAGAGACACAAAGTGCCTCGTCTTTTAGGGGTAATTTTTATTTATTTACTCCTTCTTTTGTTATTAGCTTTGATTGTTACTTTAATCTTTCCTCCTTTAGCTGAACAGATTAAGCAATTAGCCGCTCATTTTCCAGAATTTATGGAGAAAATAGGATTAAGTGTTCAAGAATGGTGGGGCAAGTATAAACTTGAAGGCAATTTACAAAATTTCTTAGATAAAATTAGCAATAAATTAGCTCAAGCTACCTCAAGCGTTTTGGGTACTATTATTGGTCTTTTTGGCGGTTTGATGTCAGCGATGATTATTTTGGTCATTTCCTTTTATTTAGCTGTTCAGGAAAAAGGCACCAAAAGATTTTTAGTTTCTTTAACCCCTAACGAACATCAATCCTATGTTTCTGATTTGATCGAGAGAATTGAAAATAAAATAGGCGGTTGGTTAAGAGGAGAACTTCTCTTGATGTTTATTATTGGGTGTTTGACTTATATTGGCCTTTATTTCTTGGGGGTAAAATATGCTTTAACCTTAGCTTTAGTCGCCGCTCTCTTTGAAATCATTCCTTATATCGGGCCGATTCTAGCAGCTATTCCAGCCGTTATCCTGGCTTTTTTACAGGCGCCTTTCCTGGCTCTATTAGTCATTCTTCTTTATATTGTTATTCAGCAATTAGAGAACTATGTTATTTATCCTCAAGTGATGAAAAAAACAGTTGGCTTGAATCCGGTGGTCATTATTATTGTTATGCTTATGGGGGCTAAATTAGCTGGTATTTTAGGAATAATTTTAGCTGTTCCTGTAGCCGCCGCCGTGGCTGAATTTCTAAAAGACCTTCAAAAGAAAGAAATTTAAATTATACCTTGAGCAAAACTGAAAGGCTTAAATCAAAGGACTGTCCTTGCGAACAAGGACAGTCCTTTGTATAATGGGCTTATGTTTAATTTGTATGTCATCGCTACGCCTATCGGCAATTTAGAAGATGTTAGCTCACGGGCTTTACGAATCTTAAAAGAAATAGATTTAATTCTCTGTGAAGATACTCGGACAACTAAAAAACTTTTGACTCATTATCAGATTAGCCAACCAACCATTAGCTATCATCAGCATAGTAAATTAACAAAAATTAAATATATTTTGGAGCAATTAAAGCGAGGCCAGGATTTAGCTTTGGTTTCTGAAGCCGGTACGCCCGGGATTAGCGATCCGGGCGCTAAATTAATTAATTATTTAGTTGATTGTCTGCCTAATCTGAAAATTATCCCTATTCCAGGCCCCTCGGCTTTAATTACCGCCTTAAGCGCTTCTGGTTTTTCTGGCGATAAGTTTATTTTCCTTGGCTTTCCGCCAACCAAGAAAAAAAGAAGAAAGTTTTTTCAGGAAGTTGTTCAGGCAAAATATACAGTTGTTTTTTATGAATCCCCCCACCGGATTTTAAAAACCTTAGAAGAACTGTCTTTTGTCATTGCGAACTCCGTCAAAGACGGAGCGAAGCAATCCCGTCCGCTTGTTGTCTGCCGCGAACTAACCAAAAAATTTGAGACAATCTACCGCGGCCAGATTGAAGAAATCATTGACCAAATTAAAAAAGATAAAATCAAAGGCGAATTCGTGGTTATTGTCGGAAATAAGTAATATGTCCAAAAGATTCTATATCACTACCCCTATATACTATACTAATCAGCCACCGCATATCGGCACAGCATACACTACTGTGGCGGCTGATGTTTTAGCTCGTTATCATCGTTTGAAAAGCGAGCAAGTTTTCTTTTTAACTGGTACTGATGAACACGGCGAAAACATTGCCCGGGCCGCAGAAAAAGCAGGCAAGTCGCCTCAAAAATTTGTTGATGAAATAGCCGAGTCATTTAAAAATGTCTGGAAAAAACTCAATATTTCCTATGACGATTTTATTAGAACTACAGATGAAAAGCATAAAAAAGGAGTAGAGAAATTTTTATTAAAACTTAAACAAAGCGGAAAAGTTTATCAAGATGAGTATAAGGCCTTATATTGTTCTGGCTGTGAAGATTTTATTTTCAAAAAAGATTTAGTTGACGGCAAGTGTCCTTATCATAAAAAAGAACCAAAATTGATTTCAGAAAAGAACTATTTTTTCAAACTAATTGATTTTTTGCCTCAAGTTAAAGAGTTGATAGAAAAAAATAAAATAATAATTGAACCCAAAGAGCGCAAAAAAGAAGTTCTTTCTTTGCTTAAACAAGATTTAGGCAATCTTTCTATTTCCCGCCAAAAAGTAAAATGGGGCATCCCTTTGCCTTTTGACAAAAAGCAGAAAATATATGTCTGGGTAGAGGCATTAGCTAACTATATCACCGCTATTGGTTACGAGAGTAATCTCAAGCAATTTGAAAAATTATGGCCAGCTGACCTTCATTTAATTGCTAAAGATATTGTTAAATTCCATGCTATTTTTTGGCCAGCCTTACTTTTAGCCGTTGGTTTAGAACCGCCCAAAAAAATCTTTGTCCACGGCTTTTTTACAGTAGAAGGGCAGAAAATGAGCAAAACATTAGGCAATGTTATTGACCCAATTTATTTGGTAGATAAATATGGAACAGATGCCGTTAGATATTTTTTGCTCCGGGAAATTTCTTTTGGTCAGGATGGAGATTTTTCAATTAAGCGTTTTGAAGAACGCTATAATGCTGATTTAGCCAATGGGTTAGGTAATTTAGTCAGCCGGGTGCTAACTTTGTCAGAAAAAATTAAGCCGGCGAAATCTGCTGCTGGTCAATTAACTAGGAAAATTAAGTCAAGCCAAAAAAGTTATCAAAAAGCAATGGAAGAAATTAAATTCCACGAGGCCTTAGAATTGGTTTGGCAATTAATTAGCGCTTGCGACGAATACATTGAGAAGAATAAACCTTGGCAGTTGATTAAGAGCCAACCGGAAAAATTTAAACAAGTTATTTCAGAACTTCTAATTACTCTTAAAGAAATAGTTTCTTTACTTGAACCGTTTATGCCAGAAACATCAGAAAAAATTTCAGCTCAAATCAAACAAAACAAAAAAACCGAGCCATTGTTTCCCCGGTTGTAAACATTGACGAAAGATTTCTCTTTTGGTAGTTTATTGGTAATCTTTAACAAAAGAATAAAGGAGAAGATTATGGAAGATATGAAAGTTTTATCTTTTGGAGCAATTTGTCCAAAATGTCAAGCAGTTGTGGGAATGAGCGATCACTTTTCAATTATTCCTCAAAGAGGGGTTATTATATGTCCTGAATGGCCAGAAGGAACCTTAGGGGTATCTGATTGTCCAATACATGAAAAACCCTTTCTGGTTCGTATGCCAGATAAGCTGAGAAATTCTATAGAGGCCTGTCTCATAACGGCTGGCATTGAGAACGTTAACCAGGTTATGAAAGCTCTTTTTGGATAAACTTATCGGAGGTAAAAATGGACAAATAAGGTCGAGTTGATAGTTTAACCCGGCCTTTTTTCTTTTTAGTTACTACTTGAAAATAGCCCAGAAATGAGCTATCATATCTTTATGTCCAATCCTTTTTTAATTGATACTCACGCTCACGTTAATTTTAATACTTACAAGGACGATGGCCATGAAGTAATTGAGCGGACTTTAAAAGAAAATATTTGGTTAATTAACGTCGGGGCTCAATATAGCACCAGTCAACGGGCTGTTGAATATGCGGAGAAATACAAAGAAGGGGTTTATGCGGCTGTCGGTTTGCATCCCAGTCATATTCATGAGGATAATCTTAAACAGGATAAAGGAGCTCAAGAAGAAAACAGAGAATTAGAAGAATTTGACTCAGAAAAATATAAAGAATTATTAAAAAACCCCAAAGTAGTGGCCATGGGAGAAATTGGACTAGAGTACAATGATAGTGTCAGCCAAGAGGCAAAAGACAAACAAAAAGAGGTTTTATTAGAACAATTAGAATTAGCTCAACAAACAGGCAAGCCGGTTATTTTTCATTGTCGCAAGGCCTATGACGATTTGATTGAATTATTGACCCAATTTCAGACAGGTTGTAGTAGTTGCCCAATGGCCTGTCCAGGGGCTAATTCGCCACAGATTAGAGGAGTTTTACATTGTTATATGGGTCGTTGGTCGCAAGCCGAGAAATTAATGGAAATGGGCTTTTATTTTGGCTTTAACGGATTGATTACTTATGCCCGCGATTATGATAAGGTCATTAAGAACTTGCCTTTGGAAAGAATCTTATTAGAAACCGACTGTCCTTATTTAACTCCTATACCTTATCGGAGTAAAAGAAATGAACCTCTTTATGTTAAATACGTCGCTGAAAAAATCGCTCAAATTAAAAAGATTAAGCTTGAAGAAGTGGCTCAACAGACAACTAAAAACGCAAGGAAGTTGTTTGGGATATAATTATGCCTAAATACAATCCACAAAAAATTGAAAAAAAGTGGCAGAAGAAATGGGCCAAGCAGAAACTGTATCAGGCCGAGGATTTTTCCAAAAAGCCCAAAAAATATATTATGGTGGAATTTCCATATCCTTCTGGCGATGGTCTGCATGTTGGTCATGCCCGCAGCTATACGGCTTTGGATGCTTTGGCTCGTAAAAAGAGAATGGAAGGATATAATGTGCTTTATCCTATGGGCTGGGATGCCTTTGGTCTACCTACTGAAAATTACGCCATTAAAACCGGTATTCATCCGGCCAAAGTAACGGAAAATAATATTAAGGTTTTTAAAAAACAAATGAATTCGTTGGGCCTTTCCTTTGACTGGTCTAGAGAAATCAATACGACCGACCCCAAATATTATAAATGGTCGCAATGGATATTCTTGCAATTTTTTAAAAAAGGTCTGGCTTATCAGTCAGAAATGCCTATTAACTGGTGTCCTAGTTGTAAAATTGGTTTGGCTAATGAAGAAGTAGTTGGCAATAAATGCGAACGTTGCGGCGCTCAAACCGAGAAAAAAACCATTAAGCAATGGATGCTTAGAATTACTAAATACGCCGATAGATTAATTGAGGATTTGGATAAGGTTAATTATTTAGAGAAAATTAAGACCCAGCAGATTAACTGGATTGGTCGCAGTTTTGGCACGGAAATTAATTTTCCAGTTGTTGGTTCAGAAGATATTATTACTGTTTTTACCACTCGGGTTGATACTGTTTTCGGCATAACGGCCATGATTATTGCCCCGGAGCATCCTTTACTGGATAAATTGACCATCAAGGAAAATAAAGAAAAGGTCAGAAAATATGTTCTTGATTCCAAAAAGAAAAGCGAGTTTGAAAGAACTCAATTAGAAAAAGAAAAAACCGGTGCTTTTCTTGGCTCTTATTGCTTGAATCCAATTAATCAGGAAAAAATACCGATTTGGGTCAGCGATTATGTTATTGCTACCTATGGCGGCGGGGCAGTTATGATTGTGCCGGCTCATGATAAAAGGGATTATCAATTTGCCAAAAAATATGATTTGGAAATTCGAGAAGTGATTAGCGGCGGCAATATCTCTAAAGAACCCTATGTAGATTACGGCCAGTTAGTTAATTCCGGCCAGTTTAATGGTCTGTCTTCTCAGGAGGCGATAAAAAAAATTACCGATTGGTTAATCAAGAATAAATCTGGCCAACGGACGGTTCAGTATAAACTGCGCGATTGGATATTCTCCCGGCAGCATTATTGGGGCGAGCCCATTCCAATTATCCATTGCTCTAAATGCGGAGCGGTGGCTGTTCCAGAAGAAGATTTGCCAGTGGAACTGCCTTACGTGAAAAAATATGAACCGAGTCAAACCGGGGAATCGCCTCTGGCTAAAATAAAAGAGTGGGTAGAGACAAAATGCCCCCAGTGTGGCGGGCCAGCTCAAAGAGAAACCGACACTATGCCTAATTGGGCTGGTTCTTCCTGGTATTTTTTAAGATATATTGACCCAAATAATGCTCAAAAGCTGGCTGATTCTAAAAAATTAAAATACTGGCTGCCAGTTGATTTATATAACGGCGGCATGGAACATACCACCCTGCATTTGCTCTATTCTCGTTTTTGGCATAAATTTTTGTATGACTTAGGAATAGTGCCGACCATTGAACCTTATCAGCGTCGTTATTCCCACGGTGTGGTTTTAGCGGAAGATGGTCGTAAGATGAGCAAAAGTTTTAATAATGTTATTAAACCAGATGATGTTATCAAAGAGTGCGGGGCGGATACTTTACGGGTTTATGAAATGTTTATGGGTCCTTTTGACCAGATGATTAATTGGAGCACTAAGGGAGTCCAGGGTTGTTATCGTTTTCTTAATCGGGTTTGGCAGATATTTAGCGACCAACAAAAAATCGGTTCTAAAACTGACAAAGAATTATTATCTAAATTACATCAATTAATTAAAAAAGTAGGTGATGATTTAGAAGCAATGAAATTCAATACGGCCGTGGCGGCTTTTATGGAATTTGTTAATAGTTGGACTGAAGACAAACGAGTTTTAGCTAAAAAAGAAGCGGAAATTTTCTTGCGGTTATTAGCTCCTCTGGCGCCTCATCTGACAGAAGAATTATGGGAAACGTCGGGTCATAAGAAAAGCATCTTTTTGGAAAAGTGGCCTCAATATTCTCAAAAACTAATTAAACAAGAAACCTGGCAGTTAATTATCCAAATTAATGGCAAGGTTAGGGACAAAATAGAAGTTAAAAAAGATATAACCGAAAGAGAGGTTAAAGAACTAACTTTAGCCCAAGAAAAGATTAAAAAGTGGCTGACCAATAAACCGCCCAAAAAGATTATTTATATTCCCAATCGGCTGATTAATTTAGTCATCTAAAGAAGCAATGGAAATCATTAAAGTCAATTTATCAACTGATTGGAATAACCCAGCCATCATCCAGAAAGCAGTCACTATTATTCAAAGAAACGGCAGTTTAGTTTATCCGACTGATACGGTTTATGGCTTAGGGGTTAATGCTTTGCGGGTTCATTGTCTGGAGCGGCTTTTTAAGCTCAAAAAACGGCCAGAGACCAAGCCGGTGCCAGTGATGGTCCGTGATATTGCCATGGCTAAAGAATTAGCTTTTATTGATAGAAAAACAGAAAAAGTTTTAAGGGCAGTTTGGCCGGGACCAGTAACAGTTATTTTAAAAAAAAGAGAAATTGTTCCGGATATTTTAACAGCTGGTCAAAGGACTATTGGTTTAAGGATTGCTGATTGTCGTTTGACCCAAACTTTACTCGCTAATTTAACCGAGCCAATCACGGCTACCTCGGCTAATTTTTCGGGTCAGTCTCCTTTAAGTTCATCGGCTGAAATTATTAAAATTTTTGCCAAGAGCTATCCCCGACCAGATTTAATTTTGGATGCTGGTCAGTTACCGGCCAGTCGTCCTTTAACGGTTTTGGATTTAACCGGCCAGCAGCCAAAAATTTTACGGGTTGGGCCAGCCAGTAAAAAAGAATTATTAAAATTTCTTAAAACTTAATGGAATTTTATCTTTTCCATTTTTTAAATCAATGGGCTGGTCAATGGCTTTGTTTAGATGTCTTGGCTGTTTTTTTGGCCGAGTACTTAGGTTATCTTTTAGTATGTTTTTTATTGGCTTGGTTGAGCTGGGATTTTTTATTCAAAAAAGAGAGATATCTGAAGACGATTAAAATAGTTGTCTTATCTTTAGGAGCAGCTCTCTTTAGCCGTTTAATTATTGTGGAAATAATTCGCTGGTTTTATTTTCGACCGCGTCCTTTTATTGCTCTTCAAGTCCACCAATTATTAGAACATTCAGCCAGCAGCTCTTTCCCTTCCGGGCATGCGGCTTTTTTCTTTGCCTTAAGCGCGGTTATTTATTTTTATAATAAAAAAGCTGGCCTGCTGTTTTTTGCGGCCAGTTTTTTAATTGGCTTAGCCAGAATTTTTGTCGGAATTCATTACCCCTTAGATATCTTGGCCGGCGCTCTTATCGGCATCTTTTTCGGCTGGCTGGCCAATAAATTCTTTTTTGGGAAAAAGCAAGAAGAATAACAAAACAATTTCAAGTTTTTCTTTGGCGGCAAATTCTTTAAAAAATTATCGCTCAAATCCTCCAATTACCCAATCAAATTCGTTTTGCCAATTCCGTAAGGGACAACTCCAGCCGGGACTATCTGGATGCGGCCGCCCGCTTGTTTCCATATCGCGAACCCCAAGAACAAAATAGGCACCGCGTGAAGAATCACAACCATAAAGTCCAGCCGAATAGCGATAGTAATTATAGCCGTAACAACCCGTTCCATAACCACCACTAGGGTCTGTAGAAACTTTACTTATCAGACCAGCTGTCTCTAACGCTCCAATAAATGGATCACTGCCACATGGTCCTTGATCCCATCCATCACAACAACCATCACCAGAGATAGGGGAGTAATGCCCATTGTCATCGTAATACATTTCTAAAGCAAGAAGTATTTGATGCATATCTGATAATCTTCTAGCGTCTCTGGCTTTAGCTCTAGCACTATTTAAACTCACCAAAACAATACTGGCCAAAAGACCAATGATAGCAATAACGACAAGAAGTTCAATAAGTGTAAAACCCTTTTTAAAGGCCTTGAGTGAAAACATAGTCTAAAATGCTGGTGGAGTAATCTCTTCTAATGGCGCTTCGGCTGGAGGCGCAAAGATTTCTGTGGTTTCTTTGCCATTTCCTCCACCAAAAAACAAGAACAGAGAAATGATAACCGCTAATACTGCAAGTCCTATTAAAACATATGCTGCTTGCCTTTCGTCTTTTATCAATCCGCCCGAGTATTTAATAATCCACTGAATTATTTTCGGAGTTCCGGGAAGATATAAGGGAATTTGCGGTCGTTGTTTATTAAACTTTTCGTCGGAATCATTAAAAGAGCCACTTAAATCTATTCCATTATTATTTTTTTCTTTTTCTTGATTCATGAAATAATTTAATGTTAAAAATTTTCTTCCACCCAAAATATATTCAAGCCGATATTTTTTACAGGTTCCTTAATGATTTTTAGATTTATTTTTTTGGTGCCGAAGGAGGGACTCGAACCCTCAAGGGCTTACGCCCACAGCATTTTGAGTGCTGCGTGTTTTCCAATTTCACCACTTCGGCTTAACTATATTTTCTCTTAAAATCCTCTTGTTGTCAATTGAGAATCGGAGTATAATGGAGTTAATGGCTCAAATAATCGGGTTGGTAAATCAAAAAGGGGGGGTAGCTAAAACAACCACAGGAATTAATTTAGCCGCCTACTTAGCTGCTTTGGGTAAATATGTTCTTTTGGTTGATATTGACCCGCAGGCTAATGCTACTTCGGGAGTTGGCCTTGACTCGCAGACCGTCCCCTTGAACTTATACCATTCTTTAATAGGCGGGCTTTTGCCCGAAGAAATTATCCGAAAAACAGCTCTTTTTGGTTATGATATTATGCCGGCCGCGCCGGATTTAGCCGGGGCAACCGTGGAATTAGTTTCGCAACCTAATCGGGAATTTAAACTTTACGAATTGCTGCGCCGTATCAGAACCAATTACGATTATATTTTGATTGATTGCCCGCCCAGTTTAGGTCTTTTAACCATTAATGGTTTAGTGGCGGCTGATGAAGTAATTATTCCGGTGCAGTGCGAATACTATGCTCTGGAAGGGCTAGGTCAGCTTTTAAGAACTATTGAATTAGTTCAGGAAAATTTAGCCAGCCCGACAAAAATAAAAGGAGCTTTATTGACTATGTACGACCGTCGCAATAAGCTTTCCCGGCAGGTTCGTAAAGAAATGGAAAGAAATTTTTCCGGCCATGTTTTTAGCGCCGTCATTCCTCGTTGTGTTAAATTAGCTGAAGCGCCCAGTTTTGGTCAATCAATTCTCCAATACAATCCACATTCTAAAGGAGCCAAGGCCTATCGACAATTAGCTCAAGAAATTATCTCTTTGGATAAATAAATAAAAAATTATGAAATCATCATTAGGCAAAGGTCTTCAATCACTTATTCCTAAAAAACAGTCTAAGATATCTAATTTGATAAAAGGTCAGACCAGAAGAGAAGACTGGCTGGATCTGAAAAAGGAAAGTATTTTTAATATAGAGGTTGACAAAATCAGGCCTAATCCCCATCAACCTCGTAAAAACTTGTCCGAAGAAAATTTGAAAGAAATGGCTAACTCTATTAGAGAGCATGGTATTCTCCAGCCATTGATTGTGACTAAAATTGAAAAGCCGACTGCCAGAGGTCGTCAAGTGGAGTACGAATTGATAGCCGGGGAGCGAAGATGGAGAGCGGCTCAAATAGCTGGCTTACCTCATGTGCCGGTGATTATTCGGGATAGTTCCGCTCATGAAAAATTAGAGCTCGCTTTGGTGGAAAATCTGCAGCGGAAAAACCTTAACCCCATTGAATCAGCCCAGGCCTTTAAACAACTTCAGGAAGATTTTAAGTTAAAACATAGTCAAATTGCCCAGAAAATAGGCAAGAGCCGGGTGGCCGTGACTAATACACTCCGGCTTTTGACCTTACCGCCCAAGGTCCAGAAAGCAATGATGGAAGGTCGGATTAGCGAAGGTCATGGTCGGGCTATTTTGATGGCTAAACCAACGGCTCGTCTGACTATTTATCAAGCGGTTGTTAGAAATAATTTAGATGTTCGTCAGACCGAAGAAAGAGCCAGAAAAGTGGTTCTGCTTAATAAGCCAAGAAGCGGCGGTCCTAAAAACCCTCTTTTTAAAAAAATAGAAAAAGACCTGGCTGAGGTCTTGGGCAGACGGGTGAGCATTCTCCGAAGAGGTGAAATGGGGTATTTAAATATCGGATTTGCTAATCAGGAAGAGCTGGATAAGGTGGTTAAACATTTATTAAAAATTTAATTTTTTCTGAACCAGGCCTTGATTCTATTTTTGGCTTCGTTGGTCTTAATAAATTTTAACCAATCCCTGTTTGGTTTTTTATTTTTTTGAATGATAATTTCAACTACTTGGCCGTTTTGCAATGGTTGTGATAACGAGCTAAGTTTCTCATCTATTTTAGCGCCGCTGCATTGGTGACCAATGTCGCTGTGGATTTGGTAGGCGAAGTCAATCGGGGTAGCTCCTTCAGGCAAATCAATAATATCACCTTTGGGAGTAAAGACAAAAATGCGGTCTTTTAAAAAATCGATTTTTAAGGAATCAAGAAATTCTTGAGAAGAAGAAAACTTTTCTTTTTGCCATTCTTGAAGTTGTTTGACCCAGGTTAGTTCTCTTTTTAATTCTTGGGCTGGTTTTTTTCCTAAGATTCTTTTTTTGATGTAGTCCTTTAGTCCTTTTTCCTCACTGTAGTGCCAATGAGCAGCAATACCGTGCTCGGCTTCTTTGTGCATTTCTGAACTGCGGATTTGGAATTCAGTAATTTTACCCCATTGACAGAAGACAGTTGTGTGAAGCGATTGATAACCATTGGGTTTAGGGATGGCAATATAATCTTTAATGCGGCCAATCAATGGCTTCCATTTTTTATGGATAATCCCTAAAGTAGCGTAGCAACTTTCAATATCAGGAACAATAATTCGTAAAGCGACTAAGTCATAAATTTTATGCCAGTCCATATCATATCGTTGAAGTTTCTTATATAAACTATAGTAATGTTTGGATCGGGCGTGAACTTCAATTACTTTAATTCCTTCCCTGGCTAGAATTTTTTTAATCAAAGGAATAATTTTTTGCAGATATTCTTTTCCCTGAATGTATTTATCCTTAACCTGGTTAATTAGCTTTTGATATTCTTGAGGATAGGCATAAGCAAAAGCCAGATCCTCTAATTGTCCTTTAAGTTCGCCTATCCCTAATCGATAAGCTAAGGGAGCATAAATCTCTAAGGTTTCCAAGGCAATTCTTTTTTGTTTTTCTGGGGAAAAAACATGAAGAGTTTTTAGACCATGCAGCCGATTAACTAATTTAATTAGCATAACTCGAATATCTTGAGCCATGGTCAGGAATAATTTACGTAGGTTTTCTAAACTGCGTTCAGTTTTTTGATGTTCTATTTTGCCAACATTGGTTACTCCTTCCACTAAAAAAGTGATTTCCTGACTAAAATTCTTTCTAAGTTCGTCTTTATTTAGTTTAGCTCTTTCTAATGTTTCGTGAAGGACGGCGGCGGCAATACTGGCCGAATCCAATTTCATCTTAGCTAAGTCCAAGGCGATTTCTAAACAATGGTCAAGATAGGTTTGACCAGAAAGCCGAGTTAATCCCTGATAATTTTCTTGAGCGAAAAGATAAGCCTTTTTAATTAAATCAAAATCCAGTTCCGGATTATTTTTTTTTAATTCTTCTAAAAATTGTTTTATTTTCATATATTTTATTCTAGTGCCTTGACTAGATAAAGACAAAGAATACAATTAAAATATGAGTTCTTTCTAATTTGGTTAAGGAGATAAACCTTCTTAAGATTGAAAAAGGGGGTTTATTATGGAAAAGAAAGGGAGAGTTAAGGTTGAGATAGGTGAATTAGTAGCAGTCGGTTTTATTAGAAATAGCCAGGGTGAAGTTTTATTGGTTGATAGGGAAAATCGTTTAACATTGCCTACTGGTCATATGGATCTGAAGCTGGAAGGCCAATTAAGAGAAACTGCCATACGAGAGATGTTTGAAGAAATAATAGGGTTAAAACACTTAACTGTTATTGGGTCATTAGGTACGATAGTCAGGAATAAGAGCAGTCCTTCAAAGTTGATGGAAATATTTTCTTGCCGGGTTCTAAGTAAGGAAGTAAGAGGCTATAGAGAGGGTAAGTTAATAGCCTGGATAAAACCGTTGCAGGCGGCGCGAATAGATAAAGTTCTGGACTTTCTAGATGAAGTAGCTAAAAAAGGAATAGAAAGATTTTTGGAAGGATATCCCCGAAAATCTGTTAAAAAAAAGGGGGGGTAGAATGATGGAGGAATTGACGAAAGTTTCAGAAAATGACCCAGTGAGTGTATGGCTGTTCGGGAATTATAAAAACAAGAAAGGTTTGTCTCCTAGCCAACTCGCCCCGATTTTTTGTAAGAGCAAAATAAAAAATCGGGGCTTATTTTTTTTCAACCGGTGTAAAATCACACTCTTTATTGCTGCACTTAATTTTATTGTTTTTTGTCTGGACTAACAAAGAGCCGCATTTCGGACATTTTTCTCCAGTCGGCTTATCCCATAAGGCAAAGTCGCATTTGGGGTAACGGGAGCAAGAATAGAATATTTTTCCTTTTTTGGTTTTTTTCTCAATGATTTTTCCTTGGTCACATTTAGGGCACTTAACCCCGGTAGAGACAATTATTGGTTCGGTATATTTACACTCAGGGAAGCCAGAACAAGCATAGAATTTACCAAAGCGGCCTAATTTAATAATTATTGGCTTGCCGCATTTCGGGCATTTTTTATCAGTGGGTTCTTCAAGTTTTTTCTTTTCTACGGTTTCATATTTTTCAAGAAGATTATTATAGAAAGGTTGGTAAAAATTACCGACTGTTGTTACCCATTCTTCCTTGCCGGCAGCAATTTTATCTAAATCATTTTCCATTTGAGCGGTAAATTCAATATCAACAATTTTAGGGAAGTTTTCTACTAAAATATCATTGACCAAAAAGCCAATTTCAGTGGGGATAAATTTTCTTTGTTCGTTTTTTTCAACATAGCCGCGTTCCTGAATCGTGCTGATAATCGGCGCATAAGTTGAAGGTCGGCCAATGCCATATTCTTCCAGGGTTTTAATTAAGGAGGCCTCATTATAGCGGGCCGGCGGTTGAGTAAAATGTTGTTCGGATAAGAGTTTAACTAATTCTAATAGTTCGTTTTTAGTCAATGAAGGCAAAATAGTTTCTTTGAATTTAGTCGGGTAGATTTTTAGAAAACCATCAAACTTGATTATTGAACCAGTCGTTCGAAAAATATATGGTGAGCCCGTTGAACCATTTGCCTGAATATTGACTGTTGTCGCTTCCAAAAGAGCGGCTGACATTTGGCAGGCAATAAACCGGCGCCAGATAAGATCATATAATTTATACTGATAAGTATTTAGATATTCTTTCATATCTTCTGGCTGGTGAATAGCTTGGGTTGGCCGAATGGCTTCATGAGCTTCTTGGGCGCCTTTGGTTTTGGTCTTGTAAACTCTCGGATTGGCTAAAGCGTAGTTCTGGCCAAATTTATTTTTAATAAATTCTTGAGCAGTTTTTAGTGCTTGGCTAGAAAGATTTAAAGAATCAGTTCGATGATAGGTAATCAAACCAATCAGACCTTCTTGGCCTATTTTTATTCCCTCATAAAGCTGTTGGGCAATTCTCATTGTTTGTTTAGCGGAAAAACCTAATTTACGAGCCGCTTCTTGCTGGAGGGTGCTGGTGGTGAAAGGCGGGCTTGGATATCTTTGAACTTCTTTGCTAATGACGCCAATAATTTTGTAAACGGCTTTATCTAAATCCTTTAATATCTTATCTGCTTCTTTTTCGGTTTTGATGCCCAATTTTGGAATTGCCTTTTCGTTTTTTTTAATAAGGTGAGCAATAAACTCGTCTTTTTTATTTTGTTTTTGAAGTTTTGCTTCAATACTCCAATATTCTTCTGGTTTAAAATCTTTAATTTCTCTTTCCCGGTCAATAATTAATCTGACTGTCACTGACTGAACCCGACCGGCTGATAATCCTTTGACTACTTTTTTCCATAAGAAAGGCGATAATTTATAGCCGACTAATCTGTCTAGGATTCGGCGGGCTTGCTGGGCCTCAACTAATTTCATATCAATCTGACGCGGATTTTTCAGCGCTTCTTCAATAGCGCTTTTGGTTATTTCGTGAAAAGCTACTCGTTGGTAATTTTCAGTTTTAGTTGGATCTAATATTTGAAGAATGTGCCAGGCAATTGCTTCTCCTTCTCTGTCCGGATCAGTAGCTAAAATAATCAATTCTGCTTTTTTGGCTGCTTCTTTTAATAGTTTGACTTTCGGGCGGGCTTTAACGGGAATAACATACTTTGGTTTAAAATCGTGTTCAACATCAACACCAAGTTCACTTTTGGGCAAATCACGAATATGGCCATAGGAAGATATGGTTTCATAATCCTTGCTCAAAAACCTTGAGATACTTTTTGATTTAGTTGGTGATTCAACAATAATTAAATTCATAATCCTAAAACGTAATTATTTCCTCCTAAATTTCTCACTTTTCCCTTCATTTGCATTAGGGTTAAAGTAGAATTAATTGTTGCCGTAGATAGTTTAGTTTGCATGATAATTTTGTCAATATGAATAGGCTCATCAGAAAGTTGTTTAAGAATTAAGGCCTCCGCGGGATTGCCCGGAAGGATTTTTTTGTTTCTTTTATCTGGTTGGGTTAAAAGAGCTAAATTAAGCTCCTCGAGAATATCATTAGCCTGACTGACTAATTTGGCGCCCATCTTGATTAGATTATTAGGCCCCAAGGAGTTTTTAGCCAGGATAGAACCAGGAATGGCAAAAACATCTCTGTTTTGTTCTAAGGCATCTTTGGCGGTGATTAAAGCGCCGCTTTTTTCTGCTGCTTCAATAACTAAAATACCCAAACTAAGACCAGAGATAATTCTATTGCGTTGAGGAAAGTGCTGAGCTAATGGTTTAGTTCCGATAGGAAATTCACTGATGACTGCTCCCTGCTGGCTTATTTCTTCAGCTAACCATTGGTTAGCCAAAGGATAGATACTGGCTTTATCTAAGCCCGAGCCTAAGACAGCTACGGTTCGACCATTAACCTCTAAAGATGCTTGATGAGCTAAGGTGTCAATTCCTTTCGCTAAGCCGCTAATAATAGTTAAGCCAGCTTGGGCTAAGTCAGCGGTGATTAAGGGAGTTATTTGCTGGCCATAGAGAGAAAGCTTTCTGGTGCCGACAATACCTAAGCTGAATTCATCGTCTGGTTCAAACTTGCCTCGGATATAAAGAAGGGCTGGCGGCGCATAGATTTCTTTAAGTAACTTAGGATAATTTCTGTCTGAAATAGTGATTAAATCAATATTTTCCTTGGCCAGCAGCTCCATTTGCCAGTCCGGATTAATCTGGGGGCGTTGTTTTTTTATCTGTTCAATAAGATAATTATCCAAGCTAGATTGCCTAAATTCATTAACCTCGGCTGACCAGGCCTGTTCCAAGGAATTAAAATGAGCCAGTAATTTTTTAAAAGCAATTGGCCCCATACCGTCAATCAGATTAAAGGCATTAAAATATTTGGCTTGTCCCTTATTGAATTTGCTTTGGTTTGGGGTCTCGGTCTTGACAAATTTCGCCATTTTGGTATACTATTAGTGTGAATTAATCTCCAGGGGCCTGCCTAGTGAGTGGTTAATATCTGGGCTTATCCCTCCTAATGTTCAGTGAAACCTAAGTATTAGAGATAATCTGTTTTTACAGATTTGTCTCTGACGCTCCTAGGTAGGCTCATGGAGGTTAATATTGTTTTTAAATTTTTTGACAATAAAAAGGAGGCAATAATGAAAAGAAAGTTTCTGAGAATGATTTTGATTGTACTTGGTATTCTGAGTTTTCTGTTGGTCAATCGTGCGATTTACCTGGGTGATATTGATGATCCGGCGTGGTTTTCTACCTGCTTAATCGCAATAGCGCTTTTAGTAGTAGTATATATCGGAATGTTTTTGTATAATTATTCCGGATCAAGTAAGCCATTATCGTCAGAACGGGAAAGAAATAGAAGAAAACGATTAGGCCTCGTTGTCTATTAGCCAGGCCGGCTACGGGGCCGCTGTAACCAAATCAGCGGCTCTTTTTATTGTTTGCTGGACAATTTCTTCTTCTTCAGCAGTAAATTTTTTCAAGACAAATTTTTCGGTGTCAATTAAGGGCTTAGCCTCTAATTTTTCAGAGGCTAAGCCCCTAAATTTAATTGGCTTAATACCAATTCTCATCCTAATAAAATCTTTAGTGCCTAATTGGTTAATGATTGACTGAACTCCTTTATGACCAGCTGCTCCGCGACCTTGCTGAATTCTGATTTCTCCTAAAGGCAAATCAATTTCATCGTGAATAATTAAAATATCCTCGGGTTTTAGTCGATGTTTCTTTTGTATGTAATTAACCGCTTGGCCAGAGTTATTCATAAAAGTTAAGGGTTTGATGAATTCAACTTCCTTGAGGCCTATTTGTTTTTTTAAATAAAGGCAGTTGGCTTTTTTGTTTTCTTTCCATTTGTCGCCAGCCGCTAAGTAATCCATTATTAAAAACCCAAGATTATGTCTGGTTTTTTTATACTTTTCTCCGGGATTGCCTAAACCAACAATTAATTTCATAAATTGATAAATAGCTTAAAGATGTGCCTAACCTATTTTGAAAACATAGTGGAGAAGCTTAGAAAATTAAGTCATTGGCAAGGCAAAAATAGCTGTCGGAAAACTTTTTGCCCAGAGGGCAAAAAGGCAAACGAAACAGCGTTAAGTTTTTGCCGCAGCCAATGGCTTTAATTTTCAAGCTTCAGAACTCGTTTGAGGAATAGGTTAGGCACATCTTTATCACTCATTACTTATTGTTTCTTGAATATACTCTCTGATTTCCGAATAGTCTTCCTGGCCCGCCTTAGGATAGATAACCGAAGCCAATTGTTGGCCTAGCATAACTTGACCACCAATTAATAAATCAGTTCGTTTTTTATCAATAACTAAGTGGGTTATTCGGTTTGTATCAAGTTCTTGAGCTGTTTGATAAAGTGACTTCATCTCTATTAAACCAAGGTCGGTTTGAATATGGCTTTTAAGAGTGTTAAAAATTTTTAAGTAAGTCGAGAAATTCCATAAAGGGTTAAGAGTCAGAACTTTTTGTTTAAGCAGCCGGATAATTTGTTGCTGTCGGGCCATTCGGTCAAAATCACCATTGGGCGAGGTATAACGGGTGCGGATGTATTTAAGAGCTGTTTGACCATCTAAATAACGCCAGCCAGCTTTTAGAACAAAGGCCTGATAAGTATAATTAGGACCAGGGAAATAAGGGTCATCAATATCTTGAGGAACATAAACATTAACTCCATCAACTAATTCAATTATTTCTTTAACCACCGCTAAATCAATTAGAACATAATGATCAATAGATAAATCAGTAATTTCTTCTATTTTTTCTTTTAGCCCCTCAAGGCCAATTAAGTTATAAAGGGAATTGATTTTAGTTAATCCTCCCTGATAAGGAATTTTAACTAATAAATCTCTTGGTAAAGAGATTAAAGTTGCTTTCTCGCCAGAGGCGGGTCCGCTTTTGGCGGATTCTTTAGTCGGTTCTAAATGAACCAAAATAATTGTATCAGTTAGGTTTTCTCCGGAATAACCCTTGCCTGGCCGACCCAGAACAAGAATATTTTTTTCAGTTGATTTGTTTTTTTCATTCAAAACCAGAGAAGCAAGCGTTTTGAAAATAGTTATCTCTTTTCTCATTTCTGGTTCTTCAATTTCTGAAGAAATTTCTATTGATGAAGCAGGGATTAATTGGATAAGAAAAAATAGACCAATTAGAATTGACAGCGCCAAGCCAATAGTTTTTAAAAATTTAAGCACCTCTATTAGTATATCAGATTTGACCCGGTACTACAAAAACTTTAAAAGGGGTTTAACCGGGCACCGTAAGGCTATTGTTCTGCTTGATTTGATTTTTTTTGAAAAATAAGTTAGAATCAAACCAACATGAGGAAGATATTTATTTTCATTTGGGAGACAATCAAAATAGTGATTATTTCCTTAGCCATTATTATTCCAGTTCGCTATTACTTAGTTCAGCCATTTTTTGTCCGAGGCGCTTCCATGATGCCGAATTTTGATAATGGTCAATATTTGGTTGTTGATGAGATTAGTTATCGTTTTGAAGGGCCAGAGCGGGAGGAAGTAGTTGTTTTTAAATACCCCTTAGATACTTCTCAGTATTATATTAAAAGAATAGTTGGCTTACCCGGGGAGACAGTTGAGATTAAAGACGGTCGGGTGATTATCTATAATCAAAATTATCCTCAAGGGATGGTTTTAGATGAATCTTCCTATCTGGCCGTCGGCACAATCACTTGGGGAGAAACTAAGATTGAATTAGCCCAAGACGAATATTTTGTTTTAGGCGATAACCGTCAAGCCAGCTCTGATTCTCGCCAATGGGGAGAGCTGGCTGAAAAAAATATCATTGGCAGAGTTTGGCTGCGCGCCTGGCCTTTTAATCTGGTTAAGATATATTAAAATGCCGCTAAGTCCAAAATCAAACCCCAGAACTAAAAAAACTTTTCAAGCTATTAGAGGAATGCGGGATATTTTGCCTGAAGAACAGCTCTATTGGGAAAAAGTTAAACAGGTAATTAAAAACTTAGCCCGAGCTTATGGCTTTGAACGTTTAGATACGCCTATTCTAGAGGCGGCAGATTTGTTCGTTAAGGGAACCGGTCTTTATACTGATATTATTGAGAAGGAGATGTACAGCTTAAAAACTAAAGGAGGTGATTGGTTAAGTTTGCGTCCTGAATTTACCCCAGCCGTGATGAGGGCTTATTTAGAAAACGGTTTATCAAGTTGGCCCCAGCCGGTCAAGCTTTACACTATCGGTCCTATTTTTCGTTACGAAAGACCCCAAAAGGGCCGTTATCGGCAGTCCGAGCAGGCTAACTTCGAAATTATTGGTCAGCAAGATCCAGTCCTTGATGCCCAGTTAATCCAGCTATTTTTCTCTATTAGTAAAGAATTATCTCTTAAAAATTTAACCGTTCAAATCAATAGTATCGGCTGCTCTAATTGTCGGCCGATTTATCGGAAAAAATTAGTCAGTTTTTATAAAAGTAGGAAAAAGCAACTTTGTCTTAATTGTCAAAAACGACTCCAACATAATCCGCTAAGATTATTGGATTGTCAAGAAAGTAAATGTCAGCGGCTGGCTCAAGAAGCGCCGCAAATTATTGATCAGTTATGTGATGATTGTCATAATCATTTCAAAAATGTTTTGGAATTCTTAGATGAGTTAGCCTTGCCCTATATTCTGAATCCTTATTTAGTCCGCGGTTTAGATTATTACACTAAAACGGTTTTCGAAATCTGGCCAGAAGGCGAGGAAGGCCGGCAAATTTCTTTAGCCGGTGGCGGACGTTATGATAACTTAATTAAACTTTTAGGCGGTAAAAACACCCCGGCAGTCGGTTTGGCTATAGGCTTAGATAGAATAGTTGATTTGATGAAGGTAAGAGATATTAAAATTAGTCCCAGAGCGCATCCAGTGATTTTCTTGGTTCAGTTAGGTGATTTGGCTAAGAAAAAATCCCTCAAGTTATTTGAGGAATTAAGAAAGTCTGGTTTAGAAGTAGCTAGTTCTTTTAGTCGGGATACCATCAAGGCTCAACTTAAAACAGCCGATAAACTCAAAGTGCGCTTTTCTTTAATTTTAGGACAAAAAGAGGTCTTAGATGAGACAATTATCATTAGAAATATGGTTTCCGGGATTCAAGAGACAGTTCCTTTGGTCAAAGTAATCAAGGAAATAAAGAAAAGATTAAGAAGTAAATAATAATTGTTAATTAAATTTATGGATTGTCTTTTTTGCCAAATTGCTCGTCATCAACAAAAAGCCGATGTTGTTTATGAAAACGAAGAACTAATTGTTTTTAAAGATATTAATCCTAAAGCGTTGGTTCATCTTTTGATTGTTCCCAAAAAGCACATTAAGTCAATCAATGAGTTAGTTAAAAAAGATAAAGATTTAGTCAGTCAGATGATTTTTTTAGCTAAAGAGTTAGCCAAAAAACGGGGTATGGTCAAGAAGGGCTATCGCTTAACTTTTAATGTTGGTCGAGGTGGCGGCCAGTTAATTAACCATCTTCACTTGCATTTAATGGGAGGAGGTGAAATTAATTTATGAACGAACAAGCTCATTTATCTCCTTTAGCTGATTCTTCGGAGAAGAAAGAAGTTAAGCTGGTTTCCAGAAAAAAATGGCTTTGGCTGGGAATTATTATTGCCTTGCTTAATCCGATTTTTTCCGGATTAATTATTGGTCTGGCTTTTTGGACCGAACCAGAATTAAAAAAAGAAGCTAAAATTGTTTTAGCTATCGCTGTTATTTGGGGAATAATTGCCCTTTATTTCACCCGTTGGTTAGCGGCCCAGGGCTATTTGCCTAGTTAGAAATTTTAGGAGTTGCAGGCCTAAAATTCTGCTCATGAATAAAAATTTTTATTATGCCATCGCCACTTTAATTGGCACCATTGTCGGCGTAGGTATTTTTGGTGTTCCTTATGTGGTGGCTAAGGGCGGTTTTTTTCTCGGCCTGCTTTTTTTATTTGTTTTAGGCGGTGTTGCCTTATTGCTTCATTTACTTTGCGGAGAAATTATTTTACGGACACCAGGCAAACATCGTTATGTTGGTTATGCCGAAATTTATTTAGGTCGATGGGGTAAGAGATTAATTACTTTTACTTCCGTCTTTATTTTTTACGGCGCTTTACTGGCTTATATTATTGTTGGCGGTAAATTTCTCCAGACAATTTTTGGCGGAACCGATTTCATTTGGAGTTTGATTTTTTTTATCATTTGTTCTTTAGCCATCTTTTTTGGCCTGCAAGTAGTCACTAAGATGGAAGTTTTGATGACTTTATTTTTAATTGCTGTCGTCATTTTAATATTTATTAAGGGCTGGCCCATGATTAAATTAGATAATTTATCCACCTGGGACTGGCAATATTTTTTCCTGCCTTATGGAGTTATTTTTTGGGCCGTAACTGGCGGCGCAGCTATTCCAGAAATGAAAGAGATTTTTAATCCTTCAACAGGTTTAGGAACTAAATATCACCTTTTTAAAAAGGCGATTATTTGGGGGACTCTTTTGCCGATATTTCTCTATTTTCTTTTTATTTTAACTGTTGTTGGGGTAACTGGTCAGCAAACTTCACCCGAAGCTATTCAGGGGTTGGTTGAGGCCTTAGAAAATCATACAATTATTTTCGGGGCTATTTTTGGCCTTTTAGCTGTAGCCACTTCTTTTTTAGTTGTTGGTTTATCCTTAAAAAAGACTTTTTGGTATGATTACAAGATCAATAAATATTTGGCTTGGGTCTTAACTTGCTCCGTTCCCTTAATTGCTTATTTGTGTCATCTGCGCGACTTTATCATGGTCATTGGTTTTCTGGGGGCTACTTTAGGTGGTTTACAGATGGTTCTTTTGATTCTAATTTATCAAAAAGCTAAAAAAACAGGTCAGCGCCAGCCGGAATATTCTCTGAAGCTGCCCGCCTTGGTTAGTTACGGCTTAATTCTACTTTTAGCCATAGGTGTTGTTTACCAGATAATTTATTATTTGTGACGCTTGTTGTTAATGTGATATTGATAACGGATGTTAATGTTTAAAAAATCCCTCAATGACTTTTCATTAAGGGATTTTTATGATCAGGCGGCTTTTTGGAATTTATAATCTCTTTTTTTCAGGATTGATTTAATCGCTGCTTTTTCTTTTTCTGTAATGATTATTCCTTCAATAAATAACCAGGATGTTTGACTTGATTCTTCGGGGTAAATTTGGAGATGTTTTTTTATTATTCGGTAGATTATTTTTTCAGTTCCTTCCATCTCCAGAGCTAACTCGATGTATTTTTTCAGCAATTCTTTAAGCCATCCTGTTTCGTTTTTTTTTCGATTAGTTTTTTTCATTCCTACCTCCATTATTTAATTAAAGGTAAAGAACTTAAGTATTTTCCAATTTAACATTTTTCGATATCTCTGTCAAAACTTGTCTTAATTAGTAAAAAAGAATATATTACTAAAATGGCTGAATTATTGGTTGAGAAATTAACTATGACTAGAAGAAAAAGATTGCCTAAAAGTATTCGCAAGTATATTCGTCAAGAAAAAGCCCGCCTCTGCTGGCAGGTTTTGGATTCAAAGAAACGGAAAAAAGGGATTGAGGAGATTTATAAAAAATTAGAGATAAAAAAAGAGGAATCTGCTTCAGTATTTTCATCAGAGACGGCTAAGGTAAAGGGTATTGCCAAAAAGAAAATTAAGTAGTACATTAGAAACAAGATGAAAGATAATAGTATTTTCCATAGCCCGACCAAAGGCCGGTTACAGCTGACTAAAGTAGTTAGAGAAATTTCTGATTTTGTCAGCCAGGATTCACAGGATAAATATCAGTTGGTTGTTGGCACAGATTCTAATGGTGACAAGCGAGCTGATTTTGTTACAGCGGTTATTGTTTATCGAGTTGGTCATGGCGGCCGCTATTTTTGGAAAAAAACTAATGGTCATAAGATCTATCACACTCTTCGCGACCGTATTTACAACGAGGTGACTTTGTCTTTGGAAACAGCTCAAGATTTACTTGCCCAAATGAAATCTTCGATGAAAGTCAATCAGGAATTCAATTATGACTTCCAGATTCACATTGACGTGGGTCAAAATGGACCGACCCGGGAAATGATTAAAGAGGTGGTGGGTATGGTTCGAGGCAATGGCTTTAAAGCCAAAATCAAGCCAGCTTCGTATGCCGCTTCCCATGTGGCTGATAGGTATATATAAGCGAAATATCTAAGAGTATAAAAAGCCATCCCGCAGTACTGCGGAGTGGCTTTTCTTTTTGAAGGGATTTTGATAGGATAAGATTAATGAAATTACATTTTCATGGGGGAGCCAGATGGGTAACTGGCGCTAATTATCTGTTAGAGACCAAGCAGAGCAAAATTTTAATTGATTGCGGCTTATTTCAGGGCGGTGGAGCGGCCAGAGAAATGAACCGCCAAAAATTTGCTTATCAACCAAAAGAAATTGAGGCAGTTTTAATTACCCATTCCCATATTGACCATATTGGTCGTTTGCCTCGTTTGGTTAAAGAGGGATTTAAGGGTAAAATTTTTGCTACTCGGCCGACCAAGGATTTTGTCCGGGTAATGCTTTTTGACGCTGAAAGAATTAATCGAGAAATAGCTAAGACAGCCGGTAAAGAATTTATTTATGATCGGGCTGACGTAGAAAAAACTTTAGAACTTTTCCAACCCGTAGATTATCAGGAAAAGATTAAATTAAACGAAGAGATTTCTTTTTGTTTTCGAGAAGCCGGTCATATTTTAGGTTCGGCTATTATTGAAGTTTGGGCCGAAGACCAAAAAATAGTTTTTTCCGGGGACTTAGGCAATCCGCCAGTGCCTCTTTTGCGGCCAACCGAATTTATTCAAGAAGCTGATTATCTGGTCATTGAATCAACTTATGGCGACCGGATTCACGAATCCAAAGACCAGCGCAAAGATTTATTAGAGGATGTTATTGAAGATACAGTTGCTCGAGGAGGCGTTCTGCTTATTCCTAGTTTTGCCTTGGAAAGAACCCAGGAAATTCTCTATGAACTGAATGAATTAGTCGAGAACCATCGCATCCCCCGAATCCCTATTTTCCTTGATAGTCCCTTAGCCATTAAATTAACAGAAATTTATCAGGGTTATCCGGAATATTTTA
>Ga0307443_1000381_pt1 | contig 28988 bp, 26 predicted proteins | sample SalMarSW160220MG_FD_202148 | JGI IMG/M metagenome (GOLD analysis project Ga0307443, IMG submission 202148) | Salt marsh sediment microbial communities from the Plum Island Ecosystem LTER, Massachusetts, United States - SW1601-220 | ecosystem: Environmental > Aquatic > Marine > Intertidal zone >... | reverse complement strand
GCCCCTCATCTTTTTGAGGGTTCTAATTAGATAATTCCCCTTGTCCCCGACTCTCCTGACCAGGTAAGAAATATTTTTTCTTTCAAAACTTGTCTTAAGTACATTTTTTCCCCTGAAACCGAGCTTCTCTATTATATCATCAATCACAAGAGGTGTGGCAGATGCAGTGAGAGCAAGAAAGGGTACTTTATCTGATATCATGTCGCGTATTGATGCTATTTTCAGGTATGAAGGTCTGAAATCATATCCCCACTGCGATATGCAGTGCGCCTCATCAACAGCCACCAGGTTAAGGTTCAGACGCGGCAATCTTGTCTGGAAGATCCTTGTTGATATCCTTTCAGGAGAAATATAAAGGAATTTGTAATCTCCGTATATGCTGTTTTCCAGGGCAATATCAATTTCTTCGGCCGACATTCCGGAATGAATGGCCAATGCTCTTATCTCAAGTGAATTAAGCCTGTTGACCTGGTCTTTCATAAGTGCTATCAGGGGGGTTATCACAAGGCAGATTCCCTCATTTACCAGTGCCGGCACCTGGAATGTGATTGATTTGCCTCCTCCTGTGGGCATCAGTCCCAGCGTATCCTTTCCCTCTGCAACCGATCTTATTATTTCCTCCTGCAGAGGACGGAAAGAGGTATATCCCCAGTATTTCGTAAGTACCTGCCTGTAGGATTCAATATTCATTATTCTGAAACAGATGGCCTATACAAAAATACAATTGAATTTCTATTTTTTATGGTGAGCGACTGAATGATTATTTTATGAGTTGTTAATTTTTCGTAATTTGCGCAGCAAAACTTAATATCCTGTCCAATGTCATCATTCATAGAAGATAAAATATCATACGAGGGTTTAACATTTGACGATGTATTGCTTATTCCCTCATATTCAGAGGTTCTTCCGCGTGAAGTAGATCTGAGTTCAATGTTCACCAGGAATATCCGGCTCAACACACCGGTCGTTTCGGCTGCAATGGATACTGTTACTGAGGATGATCTGGCAATTGCCATAGCAAGGGAAGGCGGTATTGGCGTGATTCACAAGAATATGAGTATTGAAAAACAGGCAGCCCAGGTCAGGCGTGTCAAAAGGGCAGAGAATGTAATGATATTTGATCCGATAACAATAGGACTCGATGCCACTGTAGCGGAAGCGATAAGCCTGATGCATGAATACGGGATTGGCGGAATACCGGTAATTGACAAGGAGAGGATACTCAAAGGGATAGTGACTAACAGGGATCTCAGGTTTGAGAGTAATCGCAAACGTAAGATAACCGAAGTGATGACAACAAAACTGATCACTACCAACCATGAAACCAACCTCGATGAAGCAGCAAGGATCCTGCGGAAACACAAAATAGAAAAGCTCCCAATGGTTGATGAGGCTGGAAAGCTCGTCGGACTTATTACCTACAAGGATATTACAAAGACAAAGGACCGCCCGAATTCATGTAAGGATGATAAGGGCCGTCTCAGAGTGGCCGGAGCAGTAGGCATTGCCGCTGATACACCCGAAAGAGTAACTGCGCTCATTGGTTCCAGTGTTGACGCCATCGTTGTTGATACAGCCCATGCTCACACAAAAAATGTTTTAAGGATATTAAGGGATATTAAAAAGAGCCATCCTGATACTGAAGTGGTGGTAGGAAACATAGGAACTGCCGAAGCTGCAAAAAAGCTTGTCAGCGAAGGAGCTGATGCCCTTAAGGTGGGAATAGGTCCCGGCTCAATCTGCACAACAAGGGTAATTGCCGGGATTGGAATTCCACAGCTCTCAGCTATCTATAATGTTTACAAAGCGATTGAAGGCTCGGGAATCCCCATAATAGCAGATGGCGGCATCAGATATTCAGGTGATATAATAAAAGCACTGGCCGCAGGAGCTGATTCTATAATGGCCGGATCACTCTTCGCAGGAGTGGAGGAGTCTCCGGGTGAGACAATAATCTTTAGTGGCCGTAAGTTTAAGTCATACAGGGGAATGGGTTCAATTGAGGCCATGCAGCAGGGATCAAAAGACAGGTATTTCCAGGATATTGAAGATGACATTCAGAAGCTTGTCCCGGAAGGCATTGCCGCAAGGGTGCCCTATAAAGGAACTCTCGCCGAAGTAATTTACCAGATGACAGGAGGTTTGAGAGCCGGGATGGGATATGTTGGAGCAAAAAACATAAGTGTTCTTAAGAAAGAAGCAAAGTTTGTCAGGATCACTAACTCGGGAATAATTGAAAGTCATCCCCATGATGTGTCTATAACAAGGGAATCTCCGAATTACAGCAGAAAGAGCATTGAATAACAACCGGTCTCAACCACGTTTGATGAAAGCAGGATCATCACTGTTGATTTTCATGCTGCCTGTTATCTGTCTGACACAGGATCTTTCAGATAAAATTCTAATGACTGTGGCCGGGAAAGAGGTACCTGCAGGGGAATTTATTAGAATGTACCGTAAAAGTAACGTAGCGGAAATCCCTTCAAATATTGACGATTACCTGCAGCAATATATAGTCTTTAAACTGAAGATTGCCGATGCCATCAGTGAAGGACTGGATACGACAAAAGCATTCCGTAATGAATTTAACGGTTACAGGAATCAGCTTGCACAAAATTATCTTACTGATACCGGGGTCAGGGAAAAACTACTGCAGGAAACATATAAGCGGTCACTTACTGAAATTAAAGCCAGGCATATACTGATCAGTTGCTCTCCCTCGGCAAAACCGGAAGATACTCTTACTGCCTGGCAAAAAGCTGAAGATATCAGGGAGAGAATCATTACAGGGGAATCTTTTGAACAGGTTGCCCGAGCTACATCAGATGATCCTTCAGTAAAAATAAATGGCGGAAACCTTGGCTATTTCACTGTTTTCCAGATGATAATGCCTTTTGAAGATGCTGTATATAATCTGAAAACCGGCGCAATATCAGATCCAGTCCGGACATCTTTTGGTTATCATATAATTCAGGTAACCGATAAAAGAGCCGCAAGAGGTAAGATACTTGTTGCACATATAATGAAGGCTGCTCCGCCCGGAATCGGAGAAAATGAAGCTAAGAAAGCCGAAGAATCCATCAACTTGATTTATAAGGAACTCCAGGGAGGAACCTCTTTCAGTGAACTGGCATCCAGGTACTCCGATCATAAAGAATCAGCAGTTAATGGAGGAAAAATGAACTGGTTCGGAACGGGGGAGATAATAAGTGAATTTACTGAAGCAGCATTCTCAATACCCGATACGGGTCAATACACAAAACCTGTACGAACTCCCTACGGCTGGCATATAATAAAACTACTTAACAGAAAACCTCATGGATCGTTTGAACAAACCAGATCATACCTTGAAAGTAAGATCAATCAATCTCACCTCAATTCATTAAGCAAAAAATCCTTTACCGACAAGCTTAAGACAGAATATAAGTACAGAATAAACCAACCGGCATACAGATGGTTCGTTAATAATAGCGATACACTTATTATACGGGGTCTGGCAAAATATAACAGGGCACAAATGCCTTCCGGTAATCTATATTCATTTGCAGATCAGCGTTTTACAACAAAAGAGTTCGCTGCATATATCGAAAAGAGGGGATTGATGATCATAACTGATGATCCTGTTTCATTTGTAAACCAGTCAATTGAGACCTGTGTATCCGATCAGATTATCAAATATGAAAACTCAATTCTGGAAACAAAATATCCCGACTTCCATTACCTGATGAATGAGTTCCATGACGGAATTCTTCTTTTTGAAATATCTGGTAAAAAGGTTTGGAACCGGGTCAATGAAGACAGTACAGAATTAAAACGTTATTATGAGCAGCACAAACATGAAAATCTTACAAGAAAAGGAATAGAGGCCAAAATTTATACTCTGAAAAGCCCGGGGAAAGAAAAAAAGCTTTTATCAACATACAGGAAATATTCACGGAAAAAGGAGTGTGATGAACTTATGCTGGCAAAGTTTAACAATGATAATAATTCTGCCCTGGTAATAACTGAAGGACAATGGTTTACCGGAGATGATCCGGAACTGGAAAAGAATGAGTGGACTGAAGGAATGCAATTATATACAATTAACAGTTACCCTTCCATTATCGCAATAAGCAGGGTAATTGAACAGAAACCACTACCTTTTAAGGAGGTTGCGGGTAATATGCTGATGGGATACCAGGACTATCTTGAGTCAGAATGGATAGTGCAATTAAAGAGTAAATACACCGTTAATGTTGATGACCGGGTTTTTCTTGAAATTAAAAAGAGTCTGAATAATGAATAGAATTCTGACTATTGTAATAATATTAATCATTACTGCCGGATGCGGTAATTCAAGACGCGATCCTAACCGTGTTGCTGTTGCCCGCGCAGGAGATGTTTTTCTATATCTTGATCAGATACCCCGGCTTATTACAGAGGAAACATCAGAAATGGACAGCGCAGGTATAATACAAGATTATATAAACAAATGGGCCAGGAAAGAATTTCTTTATCAGAAGGCTGTTGAGAATCTTTCCCCGGAACTCAAGGATGAAATAGATAAACAGATAGAAGAGACCCGGGCCGATCTGGTAATCTATCAGTATCAGAGGCAAATGATGCTGGAGAAAATGGATACTACTGTAACTGAGGCAGAAATGGAAAATTACTATTCAACCAGCCATGAAAGTTTTTTCCTCGGCTCGAATATTATCAAAGCATTGTTTATTAAGCTTCCGGTTGAGACTCCCGACATTTACAGGATAAGACGTCTCGCTCGATCAAATGAGCAGGATGATCTTCAGCAGCTTGAATCCATTTGTTACCAGTTTGCTGATAAATTCGATGATTTCAACGAGAAATGGATACCATTCGACAGGCTTTCTGTGGAGCTGCCCGAAAATATTTCAAATGAGGAATATTTCCTGAGAAGAACATCTTTCTATGAATCAAACGATTCCGCTTATATTTACTTTATTACAATCAGGGATTACAGGCTCAGATCCACCCTGGCTCCATTTGAATATGTCAGGGACGATATTAAAAGGATTATCTGGAATAACCGCAGGCTCGAGTTTATCCAGGCTCTTGAAAACGGGATTTATAATGATGCACTTAAAGAGAATGATTTTACAATTTTTAATAATTAATATGATGAAAAAGGGTTTGGGATTTATTTTAATACTGACGGGTATACTAATTTCGGGATTTTCGACCGCAAATGCACAGGTGCTTGTTGAGTCAGTAGCAGCAGTTGTAGGGGATGAGGAGATATACCTGTCTGATATAGAAACCCTTGTAATCGACTTGAAGAGAAATGGCAACAGATCCCCGACAGATCAGCAACGGTGCATCGTACTTAATGAACTGCTGGTATCAAGGCTCTTTCTCGATCAGGCAAGGATTGACAGTATTGAAGTTACACCGGATATGGTTGAAACCGAGATCACTATGAACATAAACAGCGCAATACAAAGTGCCGGTAGTGAAAAAGCTCTTGAAGAATATTTTGGAAAAAGCATGGTTGAAATACGTCGGGATATTCGAAAGGCTTTGATTGAGCAGGAAATAATAAGAGAAGTGCAGTCAAATATTGCGGCAGATGTGACAGTAACACCAAACCAGTTAAAAAGATATTATTCCGATATCCCAAAAGACAGTCTTCCGGTTATCCCTGCAAAGGTCCAGTTAAGTATAATCCAGCTTGATCCGCCCGGTAAAGAAGAGAATAAAGCTGAAGCAAGACAGAGGCTTCTTGATATCAGAAGTGAGATTCTTGCCGGTAAAAGCTTCAATGTTTTAGCAGTAATGTATTCAGAAGATCCCGGAACCGCAAGGAACGGAGGCGAACTGGGTTACACCGTAAGAGGCTCGCTTGAAAAGGCATACGCCGATGCAGCATTCAGTCTTACAAAAAATACAGTATCGAGAATTGTTGAGACAAGATATGGATTCCATATCATTCAGCTAATCGACCGAAAAGGTGACATGATAAATACGCGGCATATTCTGATTAAACCCAAAGTAAAACCTGATCAGGCTGCCAGGGCAATTTCCACACTCGACAGTCTGGCAAATATGATAAGGAAAGACAGTATAAGCTTTGAAACTGCAGCAAAAATCTATTCAAGTCATAAAGACAGCAGAATAAACGGCGGGAAATTAGTAAGTACCAATCCTTCTGAAAGGATCACATGGTTCACACTTGATGAACTTAATTCTGAAATGTACGTAAAAGTCAGAGACATGAAACAGGGTGAAATATCTGAGGCTTTCAGAACTGAAGATGATGACGGTAATGTAGTATTCAGGATAGTACGGCTGGATAATGAAATCCCTGCCCACAGGGCAAACCTGAAAGACGATTATGAGATCCTCTGGACAGCGGCGCTGAGACAAAAGCGCTCCAAAGCATATGATAAGTGGATCGATGAGAAGATTAAGAGCACCTATATTAGAATCAGCGATGAGTTAAAATCATGCGATTTTCTGAAAGAAGGATGGCTGAAATAAAATATATCAGGTGTTCCGGTAACTATAAGTATTTCTTCTTATTGTTGATTTGCCTGGCAATTACCTCTGCACCAGTATCGCAGGATACAATATCTCAAAAAAAGAAGAGCAGGAAAATTGAAATTCTGCATGCTGACCTCTGGCAGGTTGATGAAACAATTGATAAAGACCTGCAGCAACTCCTTGGAAATGTTGCCCTTAAACATAATGAGGTCTGGATGAATTGTGACAGTGCATACTACTATCAGAAAAAAAACCAGGTAAAAGCATTCGGAAGAATCCATATTCAACAGGGTGATACCCTTCACCTTAATGGTAATTATCTTTATTACGACGGAGAAACGGAATTTGCATTCGTCGAAGGCGATGTTGAACTAATTGATAAAGAGACACATCTGTTTACAACCGCTGTTACATACGACTTTGTTACTGACATTGCACATTATAGCAATCACGGCAGGATTATCAACGGAGATAACACACTTACAAGCAGGATAGGTATTTATTATGCCAAAATGAATCTTTATCATTTCAAGGACAGTGTTAAAATTGTCAATCCTGATTATATTATGACGGCCGATACGATGGATTATAATACCAAATCGGAAACCGCTCTGTTTACTGGTCCTTCAGAACTGGTTGGCGACAGCCTTTATCTCTATTGTGAAAGAGGCTGGTATGATACTAAGAATAACATAACAAGTATCTGGGAAAATGCCCTGATTGACAATAAGAAGCAACTCATTAAAGGAGATTCACTCTATTATGAAGACGATACAGGATTCGGCGAGTCTTTCGGGAATATCAGTATTACCGACACCACTAATAATTTAATAGTCAAGGGGCATTTTGCCTGGTACTATAAAGAACCTGAAAGATTCATGGTTACTGACAGTGCCGTTTTTATACAGGTCTCCGGAAGCGATTCACTCTTTCTTCATGCTGATACAATAAGTGCAGCATCATCGGTATCTGATACATCGGGTACAGGATTCAGGACCATGAAAGCATATTATCAATGCCGTGTTTTCAGTAATGACTTGCAGGCAAAATGTGATTCTCTCTCCTACTCTTTCAGGGATTCTGTAATAAGGCTGTATACTAACCCGGTATTATGGTCGGAGGAAAATCAGCTGACATCCGACTCCATGGCAGTTTTCACCAAAAACCGTAAGGCAGACAGGTTGGAGCTGTATAATATGGCATTCGTTACAAGCCAGGTAGATACGATGCGATACAACCAGATAAAGGGAAGATCGCTCACCGGTTATTTTGAAGACAATGAGTTATACAAGATAGTTATTACCGGCAATGGGGAGTCTATATACTATCTTCTTGACAATGATGAACTTTCTGGTGTGAACAGGGCTGAATGCTCAAATATTGAAATATATATAGATGATGGAAAAATAACTGAGATCCATGAACTGCAGGAACCCGAAGGAGTAATAGATCCGCCTTCAGAGCTGCCTGGTGATAATCCTCGCCTTGACGGATTTAACTGGTTCGACACTCTCAGACCTAAACAAATATCAGATATTTTCAAATAACACATACCTGAAACAAAATTTAATTCTATTAGTCCCCTTTTGGAGATTTAGGAGCCAGTAATAAAAAAGGGGCTTTTACCCCTTTTTTAATATTCGTCTTCGTTGAAAAAAAAGTCGTCTTTGCTGGGATAATCGGGCCAGATATCTTCAATACTCTCGTAAATATCACCCTCATCCTCTATTTCCTGCAAGTTTTCGATAACTTCCATCGGAGCACCTGACCTGATTGCGAAATCTATCAACTCATCTTTGGTTGCAGGCCACGGAGCATCTTCGAGTTTTGATGCTAATTCAAGTGTCCAATACATCGTCTGCCTCTATAATTTAGTTTTTTTGAGGTTTGCAAATATATATATTATTTTAAACAAAAAACAACCGCTTTTTTAAAGATTTTCAATAGTTCAGATGGACCACTTAATCTCCTCATTATCAAGCTCTAAATTAATTCTTCGGCTTAATACATATAGATAATCTGACAGGCGGTTAAGGAATCTGATGATTAATTCAGGGATTATTTCTTTTTCACTGGCCTCTATCACTCTTCTTTCAGCCCTGCGGCAGACACACCTGGCTATATGGCAATAGGATACCAGAATATTACCACCGGGCAAAATGAAATTATTTAGAGGTTCAAGTCCTTCTTCAGTCTTATCAATTTCATTTTCAATTATCCTGACACAATCCGGTTCAGGAAGGTACTTACTCTCTTCTGCTTTTGCCGGGTCAGAAGCGATGGTAGCAGCAGCTCTCATCAGTTGATCCTGCACATATTTCAGGAAATCCTTACGATTTATATTTTCCCGGTGATCTGCTAAAAGTCCTATCCAGGAGATTAGTTCATCGAGTGTACCATACACTTCAACTCTGATATGGTATTTTGGTACTCTTTCACCACCCGCCAATGAAGTGGTGCCATCATCGCCTGTGCGGGTATATATTTTCATAATATGAAAAATAAAAGATTATCCTGCCAATCCTGTGAATAGTAAAGTTCTCAGGCTGGTTTATACTTATCGTTCGGAATATCCTCGGCTACTTCTCCGTCGAAAAGTCTTATTATACGGGCAGCATGCCTGGCAATATCTTGCTCGTGTGTGACCACGATAACCGTATTGCCATTTCTGTGTATATCATCCAGAAGGCTCATGATATCTAACGAGGTCTTACTGTCAAGGTTTCCGGTAGGTTCATCCGCCAATATTATAGAAGGATTGTTAACCAGAGCCCTGGCTATTGCGACACGCTGTCTTTGTCCGCCGGAAAGCTCATTTGGTTTATGGGTCATCCTGTCACCAAGCCCTACATGGTTCATGGTTTCAATAGCCATTTTTTCACGTTCTGCTTTTTTAATTCCGGCATATATTAATGGCAGTGTAACATTTTCCAATGCTGTATATCTGGGAAGAAGGTTAAAAGTCTGAAAAACAAATCCTATTTCTTTATTACGTATCTCGGCAAGGAAATCATCTTCCATCTTGCTGACATCGGTTCCGTTGAGTATATAGGTTCCGCTGGTTGACGTGTCAAGACAACCGAGCAGGTTCATCAATGTTGATTTACCTGAACCTGAGGGACCCATAATTGCCACATATTCATTCCTGTTGATGTTAACAGTCACCGATCTCAAAGCTCTGACAATTACTGTTCCAACCTGGTAGTTCTTTACAATATTATGTATCTCAATTACTCTGTTCATTTCCTTTAAAATTAGAATTTCCGAAATTAGATTAATTTAGTTAAATACGAAATTATAGTATCTTAATTTTTGTTAATACTTTATCACATAATTGTAACGATTCATTCTCTCCCTGAAAAAGACGAAACCCATCCTGAAAATGTCCACTGTAAGAGTAACCTTTTTATGCTTCTTTATCAGCGTCCATGCCTCTTCCATTTCTTCTGATATATGTATGTCATCAATTATAATCACACTATTCTTATCAGAAAGATCCGCCATCTCTTCGAAGTATTTTAAGGTGGGTTCTTTTCTGTGGTTCCCGTCAATAAACACCAGCCCGGGTTTTACAGATTTTTTCCGTAGCTCAGGTATTGTATCATCGAACGATCCGTTAATCAGGTGTACATTGTTAATACCGGCATATTCAAAGTTCTCTTTTGCAATTTCAGCTGTAGAAGGGCATCCTTCTATGGTATGGACCACTGATCCCGGAGATGCAGTTGCCATATACATTGTGCTTATACCCAGTGATGTTCCGAGCTCTATAATGTCAGGTTTTCCAAATTCTGATGCCATGTTAGATAATAGCCTGCCATATTTCCGAGGTACTGCTGAGTATGCTGCAATATCTGACACTCTTCTTAAACTGTTTTTCATTCTGGATGATCCTCCTCCAAGATCCTGAACTGAAATGATCCTGTCGTCAGAAATATTTTTCTTTCTTATATTCTCAATCTTTAAGACAATATCCTGATCAATTTTATTCCGCATGATCCGCGATACCAGGTCGAAAACAAAAGGACTGTGGATGCCGTGTCCCTTCCTGTGCCCCGAAAACATAAGATAACCCAGATATTTTATTCTTAAAAAAAACATCGCTGTTCAGATAATATATTTTAGGTAAGGTGTACAAAAATAAGTATTTTAGGTCATCTTTTAAATTCTATAAATCAGTAATGAAAAAGCACTTGTACCTGATTTTTAAAAATTGCGATATTCGGATCCTTTACATTTAAAAATGCACGAATTTCTCGAAACTGATATTAAATACCTGCCCGGTGTCGGACCTAAAAGAGCTGAGTTGCTCAATAAAGAACTGAATATCTTCACCTTTTATGATCTCCTGTATTATTTTCCATATAAATATATCGACAGGACAAGGTTTTACAAGATTTCCGAGCTCGATCCTGATTTGCCGTATGTTCAGGTAAAGGGTATGATAAAGGGATATTATACAGAAGGGTACAGAGCCGGGAAAAGGCTTATTGCGGATTTCGGGGATGATACAGGGACCATCAAACTTGTGTGGTTTAAAGGCAGTAAATGGATAACAGGCAACTATGTTCCGGGGGTTGAATATATTGTTTTTGGCAAGCCTGGCGTTTTCAACGGCATGATCAATATAATCCACCCCGAGATTGAAGCATCAGGAAAGGTTGCTGAGAGAATGAGTTCTGCGCTTCAGGCACAATACAGCACCACTGAAAAACTCAAGAATCATTTTCTAACCTCGAAAGCTGTCAGCAAGCTCATGGGAAATCTTTTCAGGCAGATGACATTCACACTGCCTGAAACATTGCCTGCCGGCATTGTCTCAAAGTATAAGCTGATGGGTCTTCATCAGGCTCTGCAGAAGATACATTTCCCTTCTGATCCTCGTGAACTTGAAAGAGCGAGGTATCGACTGAAGTTCGAGGAACTCTTTTATATCCAGCTTAATCTGCTAAGGTATAAGAACAAACGCTCGCAAAGATTCAAGGGTTTTGTTTTTTCAAGTGTCGGGGAAAATTTCAATAATTTCTATTTCAACAATCTTCCTTTTTCGCTTACCGATGCGCAGAAAAGAGTCATGAAAGAGATCCGCAAAGATCTTGGTTCCGGGAAACAGATGAACAGGCTTCTTCAGGGTGATGTTGGAAGCGGAAAAACACTGGTTGCCCTTATGAGCATGCTAATCGCTATAGACAACGGGTACCAGGCGTGTATCATGGCTCCGACAGAGATCCTTGCCGGTCAGCATTATGAGACAATCACAAAAATGCTTGAAGGCATCAACGTAAAAATCAGGCTTTTAACAGGCTCTTCAAAAAGATCGTTACGAAAGGATATCAGCGAATCACTGCTCGACAAATCACTGAATATACTTATAGGCACCCATGCTCTTATCGAAGAAAATGTAAAATTCGCTAACCTTGGTCTGGTAATTATTGATGAGCAGCACAGGTTCGGTGTTGAACAGAGAGCACGGCTCTGGGAAAAAAGTCTTAATCCGCCTCATGTACTTGTTATGACAGCCACTCCTATACCGAGAACTCTGGCAATGACTCTTTATGGCGATCTTGATGTTTCAGTTATTAATGAGCTCCCTCCCGGCAGGGTGCCTATAAAAACAATGCATTTTTTTGACTCTGAAAAAAATAAGGTGTTTGGTTTCCTGCGCCGGCAGATAGCTGAAGGCCGTCAGATATATATAGTATATCCGTTAATAAAGGAATCCGAGACCATGGATTATAAGGATCTTGAAGATGGCTGGGATACAATTTCAAGGGAGTTTCAGCCGCCTGAGTATTGTATAAGTGTGGTGCATGGAAGAATGACTCCGGCAATAAAGGAAGAATCAATGAGACTCTTCAGGGATGGTCATGCTCATATTCTTATTGCTACAACTGTTATAGAGGTGGGTGTTGATATTCCCAATGCCACCGTCATGGTGATAGAGAGTGCTGAACGATTCGGACTTTCGCAGCTTCATCAGCTCAGAGGTCGCGTGGGAAGAGGCGCCGATCAGTCATATTGTATCCTGAAGAGCTCTCAGAAACTCTCAAAAGAGGCTGCAAGAAGAATAGAGGTCATGATAAGTACAAATGACGGTTTCGAGATTGCTGAAACAGATCTTCAACTAAGGGGCCCCGGTGATATCGAAGGAACAATGCAGAGCGGTATCCCATTCGATCTTAAGATATCGGATCTGTCAAAAGATGGACAGCTGATTGAATATGTAAGGAATATTGCAGAAGATATTCTCAACAAGGATCCTCTTCTTGAACAAGATCAGAATCTTATTCTTTCAGCAGGACTGAAACGTTTGTTCAGTAAACGACAGTCGTGGAGCAATATAAGTTGAAAGGTTTATTTAAAATAATTATAAATAACAAAAGCATCATAGATGCTGATAAAAAGCATTACAAGATTTTTAGAGTAATTTTAATTTTGCCTATTAATTTTCTGAGTAGCGAAGAACATGTCTGATAAATTTGATAGTATTGAACACAAAGGCATAGTGCAGAGATCAGATAATAATTCTGTTACGGTCAGCATAATATCATCGGCAGCATGCGCAGGATGCCATGCTGAAGGGATTTGCTCACTCTCAGGACAGCAAGAGAAAATTGTTGAAATACCCGGTATGTATCAGGTACATCCGGGCGACAATGTAACAATCCGGATGAAACAATCGTCCGGACATATTGCTGTGTTCCTTGGTTATGTAATGCCACTGATCCTTTTAGTGGCTGTACTGATAATCCTTATATCTCTTTCAGTACCCGAGCTAACTGCAGGACTTGGAGCACTGGCTGTACTGATCCCCTATTACTTTATTCTATATATTTTCAGAAACAAAATAAGCAGGAAATTTATATTTACGCTAAAAGCCTGAATTAATGAGCATTACAGTTCTCATAACGATTATAAGCCTGAGTCTGCTTGCCTTGCTGGCAGCAGTAATACTCTATTTTATAGCTCAGAAATTCAAGGTCATAGAGGATCCCAGGATTGACGAGGTTCAGGCTGTTCTCCCTGGTGCAAATTGCGGAGCGTGCGGTTTTGCCGGGTGCCGCAATTTTGCAGAGGCACTCGTTAAAGCCGAAACCTTTGAAGGTTTAAATTGTCCGGTGGGCGGTGCAGCTGTTATGGAAGAAGCTGCTAAGATCCTGGGTAAAGAAGCCCCTGCCGTTGAACCGCTTGTTGCAGTACTTTTATGTAACGGAACACCGGAGTTCCGTCCTCATACTACCAGGTATGATGGTGTTCCTGATTGCAGGATTGCACATAGTCTCTATACCGGGGAAACGGATTGCAGTTATGGATGCCTGGGGTACGGCGATTGTGTCAGGGCCTGTATCTTCGATGCAATGTACATGAATATTGAAACCGTATTACCGGTCATCATCGATGATAAATGCGTGGCATGCGGAGCCTGTGTAAAAGCATGCCCGAGAAATATTATCGAGCTCCGGAAGAAGGCTAAGAAAGACCGCAAAATTTATGTGGCATGCTCAAACTGCGATAAGGGAGGACCGGCAAGAAGAGCCTGCAAGGCAGCCTGCATAGCCTGCAGCAAATGCTTCAATGTATGTAAATTCGATGCCATTACCATCGAAAATAACCTTGCATACATTGATGCCACTAAATGTACATTCTGCAGGAAGTGTGTTGAAGAATGTCCTACAGGTTCTATTCTCGAGCTTAATTTCCCCCCGAGGAAACCTAAAGTTGAAGAGCAGACCGAGGTAAAAACAGTATAAAAATTACATTACATAATATAAAAACATCATATCGTTGAAAACATTTCCCACAGGTGGAGTTCATCCGCCCGAAAACAAGCTGACAGCAGGTAGTGAGATACGGCATCTGCCTCTTCCGTCAAATGTTGCAATACCTGTAAGCCAGCATATCGGTACTCCTGCCTCAATTATAGTTAACAAGGATGACAGGGTAAAAACAGGTCAGGTGATAGCTGTAAGCAAGGGATTTGTTTCATCAAACATACATTCATCAGTATCAGGTAAGGTTAATAAAATTGACGCTGTACTGGATACAACCGGATATAAGCAGACAGCCGTTTTTATTAATGTTGAGGGAGATGAATGGTCTGAGACCATTGACAGGAACGATGAAATAGTAACAGAAATAAAGCTATCGCCTGAAGAGATAGTAAAGAAATGTCTGGAATCGGGGATCGTAGGGCTAGGCGGGGCCACATTCCCTTCTCATGTTAAGCTCACCATACCCTCGGGAAAACGATGTGACCTGCTGATAATTAATGGAGTTGAGTGCGAACCTTATCTAACATCCGACCATCGTCTGATGCTCGAAAGAGGTGAAGAGATCCTTATTGGTGTTACAATCCTTATGAAGGCTCTCAGGGTTGATAAAGCCATGATAGGCATCGAAAGCAATAAGCCCGATGCCATAGATCATCTTACAAAGCTTGTAAAAGCATTTCAGGGGATAACAGTATATGCACTTAAGGTTAAATATCCGCAGGGTGCTGAAAAACAGCTAATAAAGGCTCTCACTAAAAGGGAGGTTCCTTCAGGACGCCTGCCTATCGATGTTAATACTGTTGTACATAATGTAGGTACCGCTTTTGCAGTATATGAGGCTGTTCAGAAAAACAAGCCTCTCTTTGAAAGAGTAGTTACAATTACCGGGAAATCTGTTTTAAATCCGGGTAATTATTTCGTAAGGATCGGCACACCGGTGAAAGACCTTATCGAAGCTGCCGGAGGCCTTCCCGATGATACAGGAAAGATTGTATCGGGCGGCCCGATGATGGGTAAAGCTCTCAGCAGTACAGAAGTACCTGTGGTCAAGGGTACTTCAGGAATTATTTTGTTCCCATCAAACGAGTCGAAGCGGATAAACTCAATGCCATGTATAAGGTGTGCAAAATGCGTACAGGCATGCGCCCTCAACCTTGAACCATATTTACTGATGACTCTTTCCGAAATAGGACTCTTTGAAAGAGCTGAGAAAGAGAGAATAACTGACTGTATGGAATGCGGGTCATGCAGCTTTATTTGTCCTGCGGGAAGACCCCTGCTTGATTATATCCGGCTTGGGAAAGCAACTGTTATTAAGATGGCCCGTGAAAGGATATTAAAATAATTATTCTATAATTCCAGTAAATGAGCAACCTATTAAGCGTTTCACCTTCACCCCATGCTCACGGGAAAGAGACCACAAGAAAACTGATGACAGGAGTAATAGTGGCTCTCCTGCCTGCCCTTTTCACATCAGTATTTTATTTCGGCTATGGTGCTGTGATAGTAACAGCCACATCAGTTATATCGTGCGTTGTTTTTGAATACCTCATACAGAGATTTATATTCAAAAAACCAACTACAATAACAGACGGATCTGCGATAGTTACAGGTCTCTTACTGGCTTTCAACGTGCCGTCAAACCTGCCCGTTTACATAATTATTATCGGTAGTTTTGTCTCTATAGCTATTGCAAAAATGACCTTTGGCGGACTGGGGAACAATCCTTTTAATCCAGCTCTTGTAGGCCGTGTTTTTATGTTAATATCATTTCCCGTACAGATGACTACCTGGCCTGTACCTGCAGGATTGAATACCGCCTATACTGATGCCGTTACAGGTGCAACACCTCTGGCTATTATAAAGGAAGGACTTAAAAATGGTGAATCGATATCACAGCTTGTGACTCAGATCCCGACTCCCTCGCAGATGTTCCTTGGCAACATGGGCGGTTCAATGGGTGAAGTTGCTGCCATAGCACTGCTTATAGGATTTGTGTGGCTGCTGGCAAGAAAAATTATCACCTGGCATATTCCGGTATCTGTTGTGGGCAGCATTGCCATTTTTACTGCAATCCTCTGGTTCATAAATCCGGAGAAAAATGCGGATCCGCTTTTCCATATCCTTGCCGGGGGGGTACTTCTTGGAGCCATCTTCATGGCCACTGATTATGTTACCTCACCCATGAATCCAAAAGCCATGTTGATTTATGGATGCGGTATTGGAATTCTTACTGTAATTATCAGAGTATGGGGCGCTTACCCCGAAGGAGTTTCGTTTGCAATCCTTATTATGAATGCATTTGTACCGCTGATGAATACTTATATTAAACCTGAAAGATTTGGGGAGGAGGTAAAAAATGGCTAAGACCGAATCAACTCTCAAAAATATGGTACTGTCGCTTACTCTTGTAGCGCTTGGGGCATCAGCATGTCTTGGTTTTATCTATGAAATTACCAAAGGTCCCATTGAAACAACCGCCCTTAACAAGAAACTGGATGCTATCAAGCTGGTTGTACCTGATTTTAATAATAATCCGGATGCCGAGATGTTCCGGCTGCCGACAGGCGATGGGGATAGTCTCGATATTTATCCGGCAAAAAATGACAGTGTGCTTATCGGCTATGCCGTCAACACCTACACAAACAACGGGTTCAGCGGGAATATTACCATGATGGCCGGATTTAAAACTGACGGCACAATCATCAATATAACCGTTCTCAAACATAAAGAGACTCCCGGGCTGGGTACCAAGATGACTGAGCCTGAGTTTAAAGATCAATTCATGAATAAAAATCCGAGAGAATTCAGTCTTGTAGTAGATAAGGACGGGGGACCGGTTGATGCCATAACTGCCGCTACAATAAGTTCCAGGGCATTCTGTGATGCCATACAACGTGCATATAACACGCTGCAGAAAGGAGGTCAGGAATGAACCAGTTACAAAACTTTACAAAAGGCTTCTTTAAGGAGAATCCCCTCCTTGTCCTGGTATTGGGCTGCTGCCCTGCCCTGGCCACAACCTCTTCGGCATTCAACGGCCTCGGTATGGGAATTGCAACAACATTTGTACTTCTGGGATCAAATACGGTTATTTCTCTTCTTTCGAATGTCATCCCCAACAAGGTCAGAATCCCGGCATTTATCATAGTTATTGCCTCATTTGTTACAATTGTCGACCTCGTTATGCAGGCTTTTGTGCCTGAATTGTATGAAACCCTGGGAATATTCATTCCGCTGATAGTTGTAAACTGCATTGTACTGGGCCGGGCAGAGGCATTTGCAAGCAAGAATTCCCTGCTCTCCTCGGTTATTGACGGCATGGGAATGGGTCTCGGCTTTACCATGGCTCTGGTAATTTTGGGATCCATACGTGAAATATTGGGAAGCGGGGCACTGTTTGGATACAAATTCATCAGTGGTGACGGCATCCTGGTATTTATCCTTGCGCCCGGAGCTTTCATAGCACTGGGATACATGATAGCTTTAATAAACCGGTTAAGAAAAACCTAAAAAGAGACTGACATGGAATATATATTAATTATAATATCAGCTGTACTGATCAACAATATAGTTCTTGCCCAGTTCCTGGGTATCTGTCCCTTTCTGGGGGTTTCGAACAAGGTTAATACTGCTCTGGGTATGGCGGGAGCGGTAACATTCGTTATGGTCCTTGCTTCAATAGTAACATATCTTATTCAGGTTTATATACTTGATAAACTGGGTATTGGATTTATGCAGACAATAACCTTTATCCTGGTTATAGCATCCCTGGTCCAGATGGTTGAGATAATTCTGAAAAAGATCAGCCGGCCTCTTTACCAGGCACTCGGTATTTACCTTCCGCTTATAACTACCAATTGCGCTGTGTTGGGTGTTGCAATACTTATCATTAAGAAAGACTTCAATCTTCTTGAAGGCACAGTATTTGCCGCGGCAAATGCCATAGGATTCGGACTTGCCCTGGTAATTCTTGCCGGAATCAGGGAACAGCTTGAACTTGTTAACATCCCGAAGGCAATGAAAGGTGTCCCGGTTTCGCTGATCGTTGCAGGGATACTTGCCCTGGCTTTCATGGGGTTCACCGGAATAGTAAAATAAATAACTACATTTGTCATTTTACCTTTATGTGTAATAAATGACATTATCGGAGTATTACCGGGTCCTTGGTTTACCGCTAAACTCTTCGGTTAACGATATAAAGAAAGCCTACAGGAAGAAAGCCCGCCTGTACCACCCCGACGTCAATCCTTCATCCGACGCGCGCGATAAATTTATTCTTGCCACGGAAGCCTATGATTTCCTTATCGCCAACCACGATAAAATGATAAAAGATGAAGAATCATACCGGCAGGCAATGGAAAACTGGAGAAAATACAGACAGGACAGATCACGGCAACGTGCCCGTGCATACTCTCATGCATCATATGTCCGGTTTAAAAAGACTGAATTTTATAAGACCACAAGAATATTTGACGGGACAACAATCATTTTCAGCCTGATCCTGTCAGTTACCATGGTTATTTATACGATCGCGGGATATATATACAGGCTGATCCATCCTCTTCCCGAACCGGAACAACCCTCAGTATTCGTTTTTATTCTCCTTCTGACAGTTGGTGTGGGATTTGTCGTGGTTTCGCTGATCTATCTCAAGGCCTACATCGAAACCTCAAAAAAACACAGAAAACAGGACTAATAGTATGGCACAATTTTTGGGCAATATTTATTTAAACCATACCATTTACTAATTAAGTCCGTTCTGATCATAAACTAACTGACAAAAATATGAAGCATAATATTTTAACAACCGTGGTGGTTCTTCTTTCAATACCCCTGTTATTAGTAGAATGTAGTAAAACTCCCGATGAAGTTTTACCTGAAGAACCTGTCTTAATAGATCTTACCTCAAACCAGATTTCGCTTATTGAATCAGAGAATTCATTTGCATTTGATATTTTCAGGAAAGTAGTTGAAAATACAGAGCAGGCAGAAAACATAATAATCTCACCTCTGAGCATTTCCTACGCTCTCTCAATGACACTTAACGGAGCTGACGGTGCAACACGTGACTCAATGTTAATGGCCCTGAGAGTCAGTGGAATAACACCGGAAGAGATCAATAATTCATATAAAAAGCTTACTGAAGCCCTTCTTTCAGTCGATAAACGGGTTATCATGACAATTGCTAATTCTGTATGGACTAAGGAAGGTTTTCCTGTAAAAGAATCTTTTATTGATATACTTGAAACATATTATGATGCTGAATCACAGCAATTTGACATAAATAATCCGGAAACTCCTGATATAATTAATCAATGGATTGAAGATAACACTAATGGATTAATTAAAGATATGATTGATGAATTGGAGCCGGATGTCGTAATGTTGTTAATTAATGCTATCTATTTCAAGGGAATATGGAAATATCAGTTCGAAGAAGGTGATACTGATTACAAAACCTTTTATAAAACCGGAGATGAAAACATTGAAGTCCCGATGATGAACCAGGAAGTTGATTTAATGGTATATCGTGGTGAAAACTTCACACTTGCCGAACTTCCGTACGGTCAGGGTAATTTTGTGATGGATATCATACTGCCGGATGATCCTGATGGAATCAATAGAATCATACCGGTTATTACTGAAAGTTCTTTCAACAGCTGGATCAGCCAGACATCGGAAACAAAGGCTGATATATATTTACCCAGGTTCAAGTATGATTATAAGAAAAAACTAAAGGATATTCTATCTGATATGGGAATGAGAATAGCCTTTTACCCGGGTGCGGATTTCACAAATATTGCAGATACAAACCTGAATATTCAGGAGGTCATTCATCAGGCATTTATTGAGACCAATGAGGAGGGAACAGAGGCTGCCGCTGCTACAGTTGTTATAATAGAATTATCATCAATACCATCCGGACCTCTCGTTTTTAATGCAGATCATCCCTTCATTTACATAATCAGAGAGACTACAACCAATTCCATTATCTTCATGGGCTGCGTGAATGATCCGCTGGCTGAATAAATAAGACCGAGTGATTTTTTTCTGCCTTTACATATGGGAATTGGCTTTATCTTCCTGCTAATCGGTGTACCCGTTTTTCTCGTATTCAGAAAGATTCACCGATTTTGATGAAATTGAAAGGTACCCTGAGGATTAAAGAAAAATATTCTCCCCTTTCAAGAATATCTTCGTCACCTTCCTCATAATACCAGTTATAAACACACCTTCCGTTTTTCAGAGCCACCCTCTTCATCATTTCCAGCAGATGTATAAATACCTTGGCACTTGCGCTGTTGAAATATTCAAGGTTCATATCAACCCGGGTCAGCTCTGCCGGTTCTTCAACATACGAGTCTATCCAGCTTTCGACAGGTGCAAAGAATTCAGCCACATTCTCATGTATTGAACGCCCGCTGATCTGAAGTGAACCCTCGGGACTCAATATTATTTCTGGCGTATTCTTCCCCGGTGAAATCCTTAGCTCCTGCATTTAGAATTATTTGCTCCCAATTTAATTAAATAAAATAAATTCTTCAATTATTTTCCGCTTATAATCTTGCAAGAGGAGTAATGTCCTGTCCGGCAAACTCTCCTCTAAGATACTTATAATAACCAGTAATTCCAATCATTGCAGCATTATCGGTTGTAAAATCGACAGCCGGGATGAAGAGAGCCCATCCCCTCTTTTCCGCCTCTGCCCTGACAGCATCTCTCAATCCTGAATTTGCTGACACACCCCCTGCAATACCAATCTGTTTTATCCCTGTTTCCAATGAGGCTTTTACCAGTTTGACGGTAAGTATGTCTACTATTGTATACTGGAGTGAAGCACAAAGATCTGCTTTGTTCTTCTCAATGAAGTCACTATCCTCCTTCAGCCTGTCCCTGAGAAAATAGAGAAAACTGGTCTTTAATCCGCTGAAGCTGAAATTGAGGCCTTTCACCGATGGTTTTGCAAATTTAAAGGCTTTCCTATTTCCCTCAGATGCCTGCCTGTCTATTACCGGTCCTGCAGGATAAGGAAAACCCATCAGCTTTCCGCATTTGTCAAATGCCTCACCGGCCGCATCATCTATGGTATTTCCCAGAACTTCCATATCGAGGTAGCTTTTCATCAGCACTATCCGGGTATGTCCCCCTGAAACAAGAAGGCACAGGAAAGGAAATGAAGGGACATTGTCCTCGCGACCTTTTATCCTTATAAAATGTGCCAGAACATGTGCATGCAAATGGTTGACTTCGATAAGGGGAATGCCAAGGGAAAGAGCAAATCCCTTCGCGAATGAAGCACCGACAAGAAGAGATCCCAGGAGTCCGGGTCCGCGGGTAAAAGCTACTGCACTGATATCGCTTATACCTGTTCCTGAACGTTTTAAAGCCTCATCAATGACAGGAACAATGTTTGCCTGGTGGGCCCGGGATGCAAGCTCGGGCACAACCCCTCCATACGATCTGTGCACCTCCTGCCCGGCGATCAGGTTGGAAAGAACATATCCATCCCTGATTACAGCTGCGGAAGTATCATCGCACGAAGACTCTATGGCTAAAATTGTTACTGGCATGAATGCTTTGATTTTCGGTATATTTTAGGTTATTTTGATCTATGATTTTTTAACCGTTGTAAATGGTCAAAAGTATTAAAAAATCAGTTAAGTATATTCTCATTTTCCTCGGGATAATCATAACTCTTCCGACAATATTTTATTTTATCCTGCGAGTGCCTGTGGTGCAAACAATGCTTGTCAGAAGGATCACCGATCATATCTCGGAAGAGACCAGATCGTCGATAATGATTGGGAAAGTCGAATTTCATTTCTTTAACAGGTTGTACATGAATGACATACTGATTAAAGACCAGAACAACGACACACTTATTTATTCCCAAAAAATTTCAGCGGGCATAAGAAAAATTGACTTTAGGAAAAAAGCATTCAGACTGGGAAGGGTAGTCATTGACAGTCCTGTTGTTTCTTTTGCAGCGGACTCTGCCGGTACTCTAAACATAATGTGGTATATTGATAAGCTGAGGGCACCAAATGATACTCTGAAAAAAGGGAAGAATACAATCGATATCAATCAGATTGATATCAACAACGCAAGGTTTTCGCTTGTAACCGATAAAGGTGCTAAGAGTAAAGCCCCAATAGATCTCCGTAATCTTCATCTTGCTGATATCAACTGTATCCTGGAGGGCTTTAGTATAAAGGATGATACAACTTCTTTCAATATTTATAACCTGGGGTTCAGGGAATCCGGAGGATTCAAGGTAAAGAGAATGAACAGCGCTCTTATCCTTTCCAGAAATTATATCCGCTTCAATTCCGCTTTCATGGAGTGCGACAGCACAATTTTGAATATCTCCCATGCAGGTATGAAAGTTGATTCATCCTCTTCTTTCAGAAATTTCATCAATGATGTCCGGCTCGACATTTTACTTGACAGATCTATGGTCGGCTTTTCCGATCTGCAGTATTTTGCTCCCTTTGTCAGCAAAATAAATGAGTCGGTTTGGATATCAGGCAAAATCCTGGGCACCATATCTGAATTAAGAGGCAGGAATATTGAAGTGTCCTGCCTTGATGACACATATCTCGACTGTGATTTTGATTTCTCAGGGCTTCCTGAAATTGAAAACTCCTTTATTTATTTCGGCATTAATGATTTCAGGTCCAATGCAGAAGACATTGAAAAAGTAAACATCTCCGGGAACGGACCTGTGAAACTTCCTGATTTCATTCATAAGCTGGGTACTATATCCTTCGACGGGACCTTTACAGGTTTTACAACTGATTTTGTCGCGTATGGAAAGATCCGGTCAGATCAGGGTCTATTGAAAACTGACATTTCAATGAGACCGGAGGAATCAAACAGATTCAGAGTCAATGGTTTAATAACAGCAAGCGATATAGCCCTGGGTTACCTTTTAGAACAACCCGAAATGATGGGGAACCTCAGCATGAATGCCAATATTGACGGGATTGCCTATTCTCTGAAAAGGTTCTCAGGTGATCTGTCAGGACTTATCGACAGTATAGAAATAAACAATTATAAATACCGCAATATTGGACTGAACGGCTCTTTTACCGAAAAGACCTGGGATGGCAGTGTTAATATCTCTGAAAACAATATCAGGATGGATCTACTGGGAATGTTCAATTTCAACAGGGAACTGCCTGAATTTGATTTTACACTGAACCTGGCAAACGCTGATCTTTATAAGCTTAATTTTGATAAAACCGATACTACATCATCACTGTCAATGTTGCTTACAGCTAACATTAAAGGAAGTAATATCGATAACGTTGACGGTGAAATCAAGCTTCTTAATTCCAGTCTGAAAAAATATGGTAATATCCTTGAGCTTTATAATTTCTCTATTAATACCTTCATTGAAAATGAGCTTCCTGCAATCAGCCTCCGGACCGACTATATTGACGCCGACCTGAGAGGGTATTACGATTTCAGCGGTTTGGGCGCAATGTTTAAAAAAACTTTATCATCAGTTATGCCGTCTCATTTTAACGAGCCTGTCCCAGACAGTGATGATTTACCCAATTATTTCACATTCAATATCAACTTCAAAAACACTGATAAGCTGAATAGTTTCTTCAAGACAGGACTCCTTATATCTGAAAACAGTTATCTGAACGGCGAAATATTAACTGACAGCATAATGAAGATAAAGGGTGAAGCCAAAGCCCTCAGTATTGGGAGTAATACTTTTAATGACCTTAAAATTGAAGGAAACCTTATTGTACCGGGACTCTATTTAGGATTAGAAAGTTCTTCACTGAATTTACTGGGACAATCTGATCTTAAAGGATTTACGGTTAATCTTAATTCAATATCAGATACTTTGCTTTTTAACCTCAACTGGGATAATGAGGAGAAAATACTTAACAGGGGAAATTTCACGGCAAGCGGTATTATCTCTGATAATATAAATAATGATCCTTTTCTTATTATTGATATAGATTCCTCCGCCATTTATACCCATAATAATTTATGGAAAATAAGCCGCTCTATCATAGCTCTTGATTCAACATCAATAAATATAAACAATCTGAATATCAGCAATAAAGCTCATCACTTTCTTATTGATGGCACGGTATCTGAAGATCCTGCCGATACTCTTCACATTGAATTCGAAGGAATAGATATTTCTCCTCTTAATGTACTGGCAGGGAAGAAAAAAGAAAACGACAGAATACCTATGGGATTAAAAGGAAACCTTAATGGCAATATAGTATTTACAAATAATTATAATAATCCGCTTTTGGAAAGTGATCTTAAGGTAAGCGATTTCTCGATGCTTGATAGTGATTACGGAGATCTGTCAGTCAAGTCAGTGTGGGACCATGAGAACGGACTATTAAATATCGATGCAGGGAATAACCTGGGCGGGGAAAAAATGCTCGGCATCACAGGATCGTACAACCCGGCTACCAGGAAGATAAATCTCGACGGTATGGCTGACAAGCTGCCAATTGATGGCATGAATCGTCTGCTCGGTGTGTTTGCATCAGACATCAAAGGAACAGCAACTGGTAAGGTTAACATATCAGGCGAAACAAACAAACTGGTGCTCAAAGGTGCTCTGATGGTCGACAATGCTTCACTGAAAATAGACTACCTGCAAACGATTTATACTTTCAGTGATTCTTTAAGATTTGATAAGAACAAAATTATTTTCAAAGATTTACGGATGACCGATGAAAGGGGGAATATTGCTCTACTGAATGGATCGGTTAATCATGACTATTTTAAGGATTACCGTTCCGATCTCATGATCACAACAAATAAGACTATGGTCATAAATACAAAACAAAAAGACAATGAATTATTTTATGGAACGGTATTCGCAACAGGAGTGACGACTATTAAAAACAATGCTTCTGTCATCTCATTTGATATATCAGCAAAAACCGACAGAAATACCAGGTTCTATATTCCACTGAATACAACTGAAACAGTATCGGATTATTCTTACATAACATTCATTGACCATGATACTGTTCCCGAGACAGTGGCTTTACCACGAAAGTCCATTGAGAAACCTGATACGGAAACAAAACTAGATCTGAATATTGACCTGGAAGTGACACCTGATGCTGAGGTACAGCTGATCTTCGATTCAAAGATAGGCGATGTGATGCAGGGACATGGTTCAGGTAATCTGAATATCAGCCTCAAACCTGATATGGATTTCAGGATTTCAGGAGATTACGTTATTGAGGATGGCGATTATCTCTTTACTCTTGGCAATATTTTTAACAAACCGTTCAGTGTTGAAAATGGAGGAACAATAAATTTCAACGGAGATATTGACGATGCCCAGATTGACATAAAAGCTATATATAAGTTAAAGGCTTCACTGTATGAGATTCTCCAGGATGAAAGATATAATGAAAGGATTCCCGTTGAGTGCCAAATCAATCTTTCGGGCAACCTGTTCAACCCTGTTGTAGACCTTGATATATTTCTCCCGATGGCAGATGAAGCTACCAGAACCTACCTCAAGAACGTGATAACTACCGAAGAAGAGCTGAGCCGGCAGTTTCTGTATCTGCTTGTCATGAATAGTTTCTATTCAGATCCCTCTTATGGTTCATCTCTTACCGCAACAACAACAACAACAGGAACATCAGCAATGGCTGTGACAACCACCGAAATGGTTTCAAATCAACTCAGTAACTGGGTATCGCAGATAAGTAATGATTTTGATATAGGATTTGTATACAGACCAGGTTATAAAGATCTTAATTCCAATGAAGTACAACTCGCTCTTTCAACGCAGTTGCTGAACGACAAAGTAATAATAAACGGTAATTTTGATGTCAGGGGACCCGGAGAATCGGCCGACAATACCGACCAGCTTATAGGTGATTTCGATATAGAATATAAACTTGCCGAAAATATAAGGTTTAAAGTATTCAACAGATTCAATAACCCTTACACAGGAAGACAGACAGATTATACCCAGGGATTAGGCGTTTTCGTCAAAAAGGATTTTGATAAGTTTTCTGACCTCTTCGGGAAAAAGATAAATTCAGATGTTAAAAAGGAGAAGGAACCGGTAGTTACCGGAGAGCAGTAATTATCTCACCATTATTACATTCAAATGACAGTATGTAGTTAATAAATAATAAAGCTTTGTTACTAACCGCATATAATAGAATACTCTGGAAATACGTTTTTTAATATCTTCACACTTGAATTAAACTTGCTTTTTGGCAAAACGAAACGATTTAATAAATAAGATATGGGATTCTTACAATTCATTTTACAGCAGGATGTAACAGCTCCTGTTGAGACCGCAGGTGATATGGACCTGACAATACTTGATTTCGCTATCAAGGGAGGATGGATGATGATACCTATCATACTTCTCTCTTTTATTGCAGCATATATCTTCATTGAAAGATACTATGTCATAAGAAATGCCACTAAGGAGGATCAGAACTTCATGAACAGAATCAAGGATTATATCCATGACGGTAAGATTGAAGCAGCACTGGCCCTGTGCCGGTCAACTGACAGCCCCTCTGCAAGGATGGTGGAAAAGGGTATCTCAAGACTTGGAAGACCTTTACAGGACATTACCACAGCTATCGAAAATGTCGGGAAGCTTGAAATAGCAAAGCTTGAAAAAAGCTTTCCCACACTGGCAACTATATCCGGAGCAGAACCAATGCTCGGATTCCTTGGAACCGTAATAGGTATGGTACGATCCTTCTATGCAATGTCGCAGGCAGGTAACAATATTGAAGTGTCATTGCTCTCTGACGGTATATATACTGCTCTCATTACCACAGCTGCAGGACTTATTATTGGGATACTCGGGTATTTTGCTTACAATACACTGGTTGTGAGAGTGGAAAGGGTTGTTTTCAGGCTTGAGGCAACACTTACCGAGTTTATGGACATATTAAATGAACCTGTAAAAACAAACCGTTAAAATGGCAATCGCAAATAGAAATAAGATCAGTGTAAGCTTCAGTTCGGTAGGTATGACTGATGTTGTATTTAATCTATTGATTTTCTTTATGTTAACATCAACACTGGTACATCCTACGGCATTGAAACTCCTTCTTCCGAAGGGGAGTGCCCAGACATCGGCCAAACCCCAGACAACGGTTTCAATAACGGCTGATCAAAGATACTTTGTTGAACAACAGCCGGTTACTTTAACAGAGCTTGAAGAAGTATTATATCAAAAGCTCGGCAGTAATCCTGACACATATATTTCACTTCACGCCGACAAAACAGTTCCGTTTGAAAGTGTGGTTCAGGTACTCAATATAGCACAGGCAAATAATTACAAGCTGATAATTGCGACGACACCCAGATAACGACCTTTACAGCTTTCCTTCAGAACGCGGGAAAGGGATTACCGGAACAATATTGATCCATCTTGTTGCACTGGTATTGTGTGTACTTTTGGGTTTTTCGGTCCCGCCACCACCTGAATATGAAGAAGGAATAATAGTCAATTTCGGTACTGATGAGACGGGACTGGGTATGATTGAACCATCTCCGCCGGCATTCCGGGAAGAGGCATCACCTCCTCCATCATCTGAGCCTGAGGTTTTCACAGATGAAGAGCCGTTGCTGACACAGGACGATGAGGAGGCGCCTGAAGTAAAAAAAGTTGACCCGGAAGCCGAAAAAAAGAGACTTGAACAAATTGAGGCCGAAAGAATAAGGAAAGAACAGGTTGAGGCCGAAAGAATACGAAAAGAGCAGGAGGAAATTGAAAGAAAAAGGATTGAAGCCGAACAGCTGAGGCAGACAGAAATTATGGATCGCACAAGAAAGGCTCTCGAGGGTTCAAAAAATGCAGGGACATCAACAACAGGGGAAGGAGTGGCCGGAGGTGAAGGAAACCAGGGTGTTCCCTCCGGTTCTGTTGACTCACAAAACCGAGGTGAAGGTGGTGGTACAGGTAACAGTGGAATATCATACAACCTTGCCGGAAGGGGATTCCAAAAACTGCCCCTGCCTGAATATGATTACCAGGGTGAGGGGAAAGTTGTTGTGGAAGTTAGCGTTGACAGATCCGGGAAGGTTATACAGGCCGTACCGGGAATAAAGGGTTCAAGCACTCTTGATGAATATCTCCTGAAGGTTGCCAAAGAAGCAGCATTGAAAGCTCGGTTCGACATTAAACAGGATGCTCCCCTTGTCCAGAAGGGGACAATAACATACAATTTTATACTCAGGTAATAATCAGGCTATTCTTTCGAAAATCTCATCTATCGCATTGTGCAGGTTATTAATGAGGTCATTGTCCTTGATGACATAATTATCAATACCTTTTCTTGCCAGTTCAAGAACCACTTCACCCTTATCCTGCCCTGAAAGCATGATCACAGGCGTATCGGGTTTTAATTCCTTGATCTTATCCAGTACCTGCATTCCGTTCATAAACTCCTTGTTATTTTTAACAAACAGATAGTCAAGGATCACCAGGTCAGGATTTTTATTAAGCGCTTCGAGGCAATCTTCACCTGTTTCAAATGCTTCAAGTTCATATTTATCAGATGTCAACCTCTTAATAACTAGTGTATTAATAAAGGTGTCATCATCAACAACGAAAATTAGTTTTTTGCTATCCATTACTGAAATATGCTAACAACGGACCGATGTAAAAATATAAAAAAAACAAAATAATAAAAAATTACTGTTCATCTTATTATTATGTTA
>Ga0307443_1000379_pt1 | contig 29066 bp, 27 predicted proteins | sample SalMarSW160220MG_FD_202148 | JGI IMG/M metagenome (GOLD analysis project Ga0307443, IMG submission 202148) | Salt marsh sediment microbial communities from the Plum Island Ecosystem LTER, Massachusetts, United States - SW1601-220 | ecosystem: Environmental > Aquatic > Marine > Intertidal zone >... | reverse complement strand
GTGTATGTTTCAATATTGTCGAACATCCTTGAAAAGATATTTGTTTGCTGGTTCTGGTTAACATCTTCAGCCAACTCGGTAGAAGGAATTGCGTTCATCTCGGCAACGGCGACAAGGTAACCGTCAGCATCTTCGATTTCTTTTAACGCATAGGTCTTCTCATAAGTTTTGAAGCCCATCATGTCGAACGATAAAGTTTCAATCTTACTCCATTTCTCCTCTGGTCTAAACTGGTTTTTATCCGTTAAAGCCGCCAGAGCTGGAATAGTGTGGCGTTGCTTGACCACTTCTTCATCAAGAAGCTGCAACGCAGCCTTGTGTACACGGGTATTGCCCTTGATGACGGTTTGCGCCTGCTTTGTATCAATTACCTTCAAGACCTGGCCGGCAGGTGAGATTTCTATGGTATAGCTTTGACCGATTAATTTCTTTAAGGGGCTGTTTGGGTCTTTTTCTTTGGAGCTGTCGAAATCAAGAACAACATTATTTGCGACTTGTGCCAAGTATGTGAGGTCCTTTATGGTAATCTCTGCTATGGCATTACCCTTATCATCGACGTTGTGTATTTGCTGAGCAAAGGTCATCTCGATTTTAGTGCTTGTGCGGCCTCCTTTGAAGGCATTAGGTTTTCTAGCCAAGGGACCTTCCCATTTGACACTCTTTTGAGCCTCTGTTATTACCTTGTAGGTTACTGAATCTTGCGGTGTGAACTTCAGTGCCAACATGACGGCCTGTGCCGGAGCAGCTCGCGTCGATTCTTTTTCGAGTTGAGGCTCGATATCGACTTTGGCAGATTTCTCTGCAACGGGGGTACAGCCTACTGTCAAAACAAGTAGACACACCATCGCAGCGGCTAAAAAATACGAAGCTTTATGCAAACATCGCATTTTATCTTTCCGTAAAATAGACATTTTGAAGTCTTGGCTCCCTATCGTATTAGTGTTAAATTATAAGCTTTGCTATCGTAGGTACAACCGATTTTTCTTTATTCGTCCTGAATGAACAGCTAAACTAAGATTTTGAAATCTACTTAATTGTTTTAGGAGAAACCGGATTATGAGAAGTGATACAGTCAAAAAGGGGGTTCAGCGGGCACCCCATAGAGGCCTGCTTCGTGCTTGTGGTTTAAGCGGCGCCGATATTGATAAACCCTTTATCGGTATTGCCAATAGCTTCTGTGAGATTGTGCCAGGTCACGTGCACTTGAATAAGGTCGGCCGGATTGTCAAAGAGGCTATTCGCCAGGCTGGTGGGACAGCTTTTGAGTTCAACACTATAGCGATCTGCGACGGCATCGCGATGGGGCATACCGGAATGAAGTATTCTTTGGCCTCACGTGAGATTATTGCAGACTCGGTTGAAACAATGGCTCAGGCACATTGTTTTGATGGCCTCGTCTGTATTCCTAACTGCGACAAGATTATACCGGGTATGCTGATGGCGGCAGTTAGGCTCAATATTCCAACCATTTTTGTCTCAGGTGGGCCCATGAAGGCTGGCAAAACCAAAGAAGGAAGGACAGTTGACCTGATTAGCATATTCGAGGGTGTTGCTGAATTTAAAGCCGGCAAAATCACTGAAGAACAACTAAAAGAACTCGAAATTACCGGGTGCCCTACGCAGGGAAGTTGTTCAGGCATGTTTACAGCAAATTCGATGAACTGTCTATGTGAAGCTATCGGAATGGCCCTGCCCGGCAATGGAACCATCTTAGCGGTTGATCCAAAGCGACAGGAGCTTTATAAAGCCGCAGGCAAACAAATTATGTCGCTAATTGAAAAAGACATCAAACCATTAGATATAATCAACGTTAAATCGATGGATAATGCTCTTGCGCTTGATATGGCGATGGGCGGCTCGACAAATACCGTCCTGCACACGTTGGCGGTTGCAAGCGAAGCTAAAATTAAGTATGACCTCGAACGCATAAATGCAATCTCAGCCAAGTGCCCGAACATCTGCAAAGTAGCACCATCGAGCGCGTACCACGTCGAAGATGTAGATGCTGCTGGCGGTATAAGTGCGATACTGAAGGAAATTAGTACGATTGACGATTTGCTGAATACCGACTGTCTGACGGTGACAGGCAAGACGCTCGGCGAGAATATTGCCGATGCCAAGATTAAAAATCCGGAGGTTATCCATCCGCTCGACAAGGCCTACTCCAAGACCGGAGGCTTGGCGATTCTACGGGGCAACCTCGCACCGAATGGAGCTGTAGTAAAAACCGCAGGCGTAGCTGAGTCGATGCTGACACATACCGGACCGGCTGTCATTTTCGAGAGCCAGGAAGACGCCTGCGATGGGATCCTCGCCGGCAAGGTCAAAGAAGGTGACGTTGTTGTAATCCGTAATGAGGGCCCCAAAGGTGGACCCGGCATGCAGGAGATGCTAAGTCCCACAAGTTATATTATGGGTGCAGGACTCGGCGAGTCTGTTGCGCTTATTACCGATGGCAGATTCTCCGGCGGAACAAGAGGCGCTTCCATTGGACACGTAAGTCCGGAAGCCGCGGTTGGCGGCCCCATCGGCCTGCTCAAAAACGGCGACATAATTGAAATTGACATCCCTAACAACACGATGAACGTAAAGCTTTCCGCAGAAGAGCTCGCCGAGCGCAAAAAGGCCTTCAAGCCGCCCAAGCCAAGGATTACCAAAGGCTATTTAGCAAAATACGCCTCGATGGCAACCAGCGCAGATACCGGCGCAATATTGAAGTGGTAGGATAAGGGATGTCTATAAAGAATTTCTTACTTGATAAAAGTGTCTTTGTTGGGACTAACGAGAGTGAACTTTGCAACTTTGTTAGGAGTCATCCTATTATTCTACCAGAAACACTTTTTTACGAGTGTTATACCAGCAGCGAACTTTCTAATAAAAAGTTTTTGAAACGACTATACCGATTGCTTAAAGCAGGTGCTTACGCTACCTATCAGCTAATGCAAATTATAGCAGATGAAGGAAAGAATTTATCTCCCTGTACTTGTATTATTGACTATTCTGAAACGAATAACCTTCGTGAGACACCTTTTCGAGAAGAAAGAACTATTGGAAAAGCAGAAATTGATGAAACAAAGAATGACAGGTCTAAAATTGCACAAGGCATGAAGAAGCTTGCCTTAAAAATAGCGCAAAAGCTAACTAACAATCCTGATTACCTAAAAGAAATACGAAGCTTAAATCTGAATAGGAAAGAAAGATTTCAAAAGTGGATTGAAATAGCTGATAAAAATGATATTCATGATTTAGCTAGTAAAAGTTTACGTAAGTGTGTGATAGAACCAAAAAGATTTTGCTTGTCAACTGATTGGATCAGTTGGCATTATATGAGAGTAATTTACGCTATTGCTTTGGAGTATTCTTATTTGAAGATAACAGCTACTTGCCCGCAAAATGAGTTTGCTGAGCATGATTTTATGGATATTGAATACATTATTTTTCTTTCAAAGTCCGAAAGTTTGCTAACTGGAGATGCTAAACTTCGAGAACTTGCTGAAGCAGCATACCCCAATAAAGAGGTTTTCAAAAACGTTCAGGACATAAGTGGTTAGCAGTAAGATTCTATGGTATAGTGATGATATATATACATTTTGTGTACTCGCATTAAGTGATTGCTATAACAGGGCGGATTTTTGTATAATTCGAGTAACCAAGAAAGAACGCTCAAGACTACACTGTGGATATAGAACATATAGTTAGGGAATTCAAAGAAAAAACCGAAAAGTTATACGGTAAAAGGTTAAGAAATATCCTCCTTTATGGCTCATGTGCCAGAGGCCAAGCTACCAAGGATTCAGATATTGACCTGGCGATTGTGCTTGACGGTGACATCAGCCCCGGTAAAGAGATAGACAGGATGATAAACATAATTACGGAAATAAACCTTAACTATGGGGTATTAATATCTGTTTATCCTGTTTCGGAAAAAGATTGTAACGAAGTTAATAGTCCGCTTCTGCTTAATCTGCGGAGAGAGGCAGTACCGGTATAAAATTTCTCTTTTTTCTCTGCTGCTAAAATTATTTTTGTTTTTAAACCAATGTTAATCTGTGTCTGAAAAAAGATGGATTTCCGCTTTGCGCGGGAATAACAATTAGCGTTAGTCAGTGCTAATCTGTATCTAAAATAGATGCTTCGACTTCATTCAGAATGACGTCTGTGAAATCCGTGGTTAATAAAACTCCTTGGTACATCAATGGTCTGCATTTTGAGTGTTTGCAGTGCGGTAGATGCTGTTCCGGGCCGGGACAGGGCTATATCTGGGTCACTCGGCCAGAGATTGAAATAATCGCAGATTTTTTGAAAATATCCGTCACTCAACTACGACAAAAATATCTGCGACGTGTCGGGCTGAGAACAACGATTATTGAAAATAGAGTAACCAGAGATTGCGTTTTCCTTCAGGATAAATCCGGCCAAAGAACCTGCAAGATATATCCTGTTCGGCCTAACCAATGCAGAAGCTGGCCTTTCTGGAACGAAAATCTGGCCAGCACAAACGCGTGGAATAGAACTGCTCAAAAGTGCCCCGGCATCAATCGCGGCAAGCTGTACAGCTTCCAAGAAATTGAGAACATCAGGAAAAACAAAAAATGGTGGCAGAACAAAAAGTAAGCAGCCAGCTCCTCCAAAAAGTAGCTGAAGTTTACCATTGGTTGGATTCGCAAATACTTGAGGCTGCCGATATGGCTGGCCAATGTAAAATGTGCGGAGCATGTTGTAATTTTGAGAGTTTTGAGCATCGCCTGTTTGTGACAACACCGGAGTTGATGTATTTAGCTACAAAGGTTGGAGCAGATAATATCAAATCAATGCCCGGCGAAGTGTGCCCCTATCGATTGGGCAATAAGTGTACTGTTTATGAATATCGCTTTGCCGGCTGTAGAATTTTTTGTTGTAACGCAGATAAAAACTTTCAAAGCAGGCTTAGCGAATCGGCTGTAAGAAGGTTCAAATCAATTTGTGTGGAATTTAACGTTCCATATCAGTATACAGACCTGCCAACCGCCCTAAATACATTATTGAAAACGCAGTGCCACCTCTGATCCGATGGGCTTTCATTCACTGATTATATAAAGTGCAGTTATCCTGCGGCCGGTAAGTTCTAAAACCTGTCGGTAGGCATCGGAACTTTATCTTGTGGGTCGCGCAGGTTTATGTACCTGGCGCCGCCCATCAAAGTTCCGTTCTGCTCATAATATGTATATAGCTTAGCAAGTTTTTCTTCATCCTTTGCTTCCAGGTGGCGAGCCCAGGCTCCGATTTCAGCCCCCCAGATGATCTGGGTTTGATCTTTAGCGTAAAGAACAATATGTGGTGCGGAACTGTTTTCTCGACCTTTGAAGTTGCTTACATCGATACTTTCTATTTCTCTAAGTAACGGCCTATCAGGTACAAGGTCTTTATCCATTCGATCCAGTAAAATTAATACCGCTATCGCCGCAGCCAGGTCCTCCTCTTGCAGTATCTTTCCAAGCTGTAGCATTGTTGAAAGAAAAATGCCCCTAATTCTAACGACTGGCAGTTCCGGCACGTCAACATAGTCAAGCACAACAAGCTCTGCATCAATATAGAACCTTTCGAAATTTCTTGTGATAAGAGCCAAAGGTTTTCGCCAGCGTGCATTAACACCGACGCTATCGTGGGTGATTTGCACCTGTACATCATCCAGCCAAACGATCGATGCCAACTTCTGCGCTACCAAATGCGCGGTTTGTTCGTCCAGTTTAAATCTATCACCGCTGGCGGCGGTGAGAATCTTGTCCCTTAGTTCGGCATTGACCCATTTGGGCACATTAAGCAATACCAAAGGTCCGGTTCCGTTAGGGCTGGCAGATTTGAGATATCGTTCCGAAAGGAAAAGAAACACCCCTGCTACTGCAAGGACACAGAGGAGCGAGATCGCTTTGAGAACACGCGTAAGGGTGGTCCGATCCGTCTGCTTCGACTGTTTTTTCCCTTCCGAGTCATCGAAGCCAAAATAGGTTTTCTGCTTTTTGCGTTTTATTGCTCTTTTTCGTACGGCCATAAAAACTTTCGGATCCGCATACGAGATGGGTCAATCCCTTAGCTTGAATGCCACCGACTATAATGTTTCGTCGACTGCTTGCCGGTTCGCACACTTATAAGCCTCCTGCTTATTCGATGAACCAAAAACAAATCCAAAGTCCAACACCCACGATTCAAAAAACAGCTATTTAGCTGAGCTTAGCCTGGGCTTTCTATTGTCAGAACTAGTCTTGTGCTTCGTGCTTTGTATGCTGAATTTGTCTTTAGTTGGTGCGTTTGGCACATGTGCGCCTCTATGCTCAATTGCCAGCTCGATGATTCTCACACACAATTCGCTCATAAACAGCCCCGCCTTTGCCGCTGCCTTGGGAAGAAGTGAGTGAGTAGTGAAGCCTGGAATCGTATTGACTTCCAGAGCGTATGGCAGTCCGTCGTTACCCAATATGAAATCAACTCTCGCAAAATCCCGGCAGCCGAGTACATCAAAGCAATCGGTCGCTGCCTGACTTATTTTTGCCGTTAGTGACGCATCCTTAATGGTATCAAATAAATACTCTGTTTTGTGATTGGCGTATTTTGCCTGGTAATCGTAAAAGCCGGTCTTGCTCTTGATTTCAATTATTGGCAGGGCTTGTCTTTCAAGTATTCCAACCGTTATCTCTCTTCCCGGAATGAACTCTTCTATTATGCAGTCGCCAAACTCATAGTAGGTCTTTTGGGCGGCGGCAATAACATCTTGTGGACTACTTACGATGCTCACGCCGACACTGCTGCCCTGTCTTTGTGGCTTCACTACGAATTTCCGCCCAAGTTCTCGCAGTCGCTGCTCAAGCTTGTTTGTATCGGCCTGACCATTAAACTCCACTGCTGTCGGCACATTAACGCCGACATCAGCAAATAGCCTCTTACTTGCCATCTTGTCAAATGCCAACTTGCTCGCCACGGACCCGCTACCTGTGTAGATTAGGTCCTGGTCTTCGAGTATCTGTTGGAGCTGTCCGTCCTCGCCGAATTCGCCGTGCATCGCAATAAAGAACACATCAATGTCAGTGTTCTGAAGTATATCTACATCATCCTGGGCGATATCAGCGGTCACAACATTTAGCCCGGCTTGCCCTAACGCTTCAGCGACACAATTCCCGCTCTGGATACTGATTTCGCGTTCGGCGCCTATACCACCCATAAGAACGACCACCTTCAATGTGCCACATTCTATCACCAGCTCAATACTCCCTTATTCTTTGCTGTTTAGTGTGAGGAGCGAAAGATAAGTCTACTTCCATATTTCAATTTCGGGTTCAAGCTCAATATCGAATTGCTCTTTTACTCTTTGCTTAACGACATCCATAAGTCGAATCACGTCACGACTTTTGCAGCCCTTCTCCGCTATGATGAAGTTTGCATGCTTCTCACTTACAACGGCTCCGCCAACTTGCAGGCCCTTTAGGCCGGCTCTATCAATCAAGGCACCGGCTGAAACTCCTCTCGGATTCTTGAATACACATCCGCAGTTTCTCGTGTTCAATGGCTGATTATTCTTCCTGTTGATCCACGCCTCCTTAACCGTTCGCATGATATGTTCGGGATCGGCACTGGCCAATTGCAGACGAGCGCCTAAAATGAATTTCGCGGTAATGTTTGAGCCACGATAGTCGAAAATTAGTTCCGGCTTTTTCTTTTCAAACACGTTGCCGTGGTTGTCCATAAGTGTGACAGATTCCACAACAGTACCGATATCTCCAAAATTACCGCCAGCATTCATCCTAACCGCGCCGCCGATCGAGCCGGGTATGCCGGTTAGGGCTTCGATGCCCGAGAGACCCTTTTGCACACATTCTAAAACCAGCTTGCTCAGTTCAACACCTGCGCCGACGATGATCTGTTCATCTTCGAAATGCGTATGTGCGAACTCGTCCGCTTCGAGCTTTACTACCGCGGCATGCAAGCCTTCGTCACTGACCAACAGATTTGAGCCAAAGCCCATGACGTAGATATGAATCTTGTTTTCCCTGCATCGTCGGACCACTTCTTCGAGCTGCTTTACAGTTCCTGGCCTTATGAAATAGTCCGCAGGTCCTCCCAGGCCGTACCACGTGTGCATAGCCAGCGGATGGTCGGTCTCAACTATTGTTTCTAAGCCGCCGAATATACTCATCTGCCACTTTCCATACGTCGCCTGCACCCATGGTCACAACAAGATCACCGGCAGCGACGTTGTTCAGTAAATAATCACAAATGGCCCCGAAGCTATCTATAAACAGCGCCTCTGAGCCATTAACTCGTACCTTTTCAACCAACATCTGCGAGTTGACCTGCGTTTTGCTTAGCTGCGAGTCTCGAACGAAATAAATATCCGGTACTATCGTTACATCGGCAAGCTTAAAGCTTTCTGCAAAATCATCAAGCAAAAATCTTGTTCTGCTGTATTGATGTGGCTGAAAGACACACCAGATTCTCCTCGGCTGGTATCTTTCGCGTATCGCCGCAAGTGACGCTTTGATTTCTGTTGGATGATGAGCGTAATCGTCGAGAACTGTGATTGTCGTATTGCGTGTTGCGTATTGTGTATTGCGTATACTATCTGCGGGCTGCACCCCGCACGAGGCATCACATACCACGAATTGGCCTTTCCACATCAGTCGGCGGTCGATTCCGGTAAAGGCTGGAAGCAATTGAAGTGCTCGCTGCGCAGGTACTCCGACATTAACAGCCAGCGCAACTACTGCCAGTGAATTGAGTATATTATGCCTGCCAGGTATAGAGATTCTTGTTGATCCTAAGCATTTGTCATTGTAGTAAACATCAAAAGCATATAGCCCGTTGCTCGAGCGAATGTTGCGAGCGTGGAAATTACACCTGCGGCTAAAGCCGAACGTTTCGCACGGCGCCAGCCAATCATAGCCGCGTAAGCGACAATTTGCGATAGCTTGCGCCACGTTGGCATCCTGGCCATTTATTATAATCACACCGTCCGGCGGGATACGAAGGATGAACTGGCCAAAAGCATCTATGATCTCTTGTTCGTCTTTGTAGTAGTCAAGGTGATCCTGTTCGATATTGAGTATGCAGGCAATTTTGGGTTTCAGGCTCAAGAAGCTTCTGTCGTATTCGCAGGCCTCAGCAATGAAATATCTGCTCTCGCCGGTGCCACAGGAACTCCCCAGTTGAGTCACTTCAGCCCCAACGATGAAGTTTACGTCGATACCAGCCTGCTTCAGTAAAAAGCTGAGCCAGCCGCTAGTAGTGCTCTTACCGTGTGTGCCGCTTATTGCTATGCCATTGTAGTAGTTCATCAATCGTCCCAGCATTTGGGCATATTTGAAAACCTTGAGCTTTTCCTGACGGGCAAGCTGCAGTTCGGGGTTATCGTCTTTTATCGCTGCCGAGATAACGACGGCATCGGCTTCCGGGCTAAGATTGTCATGGCTGTGACCGATTCTTATGTCGGCTCCGAGTTGACGGAGCATTGACGTGACCGAACTTTCTGTTTGGTCTGAACCGGTTACAACTGCTCTGTTTTTCACAAGTATCTGTGCTAATCCACTCATGCCAATGCCGCCTGCGCCGATGAAGTGGAATCTTTTGCCCGACATATCCAGTCTGCCAAGCGCTTCGACCACGTCATATCTATGAGCAGCCTTTATCTTGCGTCGGTAGGTCAGAACATTCCGTTGATTCATTGCATCCTTTCTGAGAATGCATATCCGTAACATATGCCCAGTAAGTTTAGCATAGATGTTTGTCAAGAGGAATAAAAAAAGGCCGTAAGCTTAACGCTTATGGCCTCTTGTTTACTCAATATATTAGTATTTTCTGATTGTATGAGCTTTAAGAAGCTCCGTCAACTCATAGGCGGCGGACGAATTTGAATCGGTGAGTGAAATTTCTTCAGACAACTCTTGTACTTGTTTGGTTGGCTACTAAACATACCTCTGCATCCAACTTTATCCCAATTGTTGAATGCAACGAGCACCAACCACATTATCTCAGCGACGAACTTCCTTGTCTTCATAGTTCAACCCCCACACCCCATTATTATGTATCGGCATTTGGCTGATCTTTTTCTTAATCAAATCTCAAACCGCTAAATATGCTCCAAGACTGCAGGCGCGGGCATCACCTACGGCTCATGTGGAGGTGCAATGCCCTCTTATAGATAGCTAAAAACCACGTTACCAGTACTGATATGGGTTTTTATGGTATGGGTGTAAATATAATGTTATCGATGCCGATCTACAGGACTAACTGCAGTATGTCAAGCTGGCGGATTACGGCCCCATTAGTGTCAAATTAATCTACCTTGTTCTTTTCACGAGGGCTATTGCCAATTGCCGAAGTGGTTCAGCCTCCTTGCCGAACGGCTCCAGCGTCTTGACTGCCTCACGAGCGAGTTTCTCTGCTATCTGCTTTGACTTGCCCATCCCGATGAGTGCAGGATACGTAGCCTTGCCAGCCTTAGAGTCTTTGCCGGCAGTCTTTCCAAGCTGCTCACTTGAGGCACTTACGTCAAGAATGTCATCAGCAATCTGAAAACCCAAGCCGATTTTAAGGCCATACTCACGCAGGCACATAAGTTGTCTGTCATTTGCGCCACCACAGATTGCTCCCATCGCCGCGGCGCACTGGAATATCTTGGCAGTTTTTTGGGTGTGGATTCCCTCGAGTGCCTCGATACTGGGGCTGGTCCCTTCAGCATTTATATCAGCTATCTGACCGGCGATCATACCGGCGGGCCCAGAACAAGGCCGAACAGATAGTGGGTAAGCTGGAGAGCATGAAATTAAAGAAAGCGGCGGGGATTTGCCCTGAAGGTCAGGCATCTGAATATCCCCAATCCTATCGGTTCCTCTTTTTGCTAAAATTCAACATTTTAGGATTGTCATTAGACACTCATTCTGCTAAAAAAAGTATGTTCATCTGTCAAAATACTGTAGCCTGGACTATCTATTTAAATCAGACTTGAGCAGTTAAGAGCAAAGTGATGTATGATGAGGTCGAACGGCTGCAGAAATAAACATATATACAGAATTTTTTTATGACATCGAGGATTAAAAAAGCTGTTGCAAAGAGCAAGCTTTTTGTAAGCGAGGAGCTTGAGAACTACGATAAAGGACGTGCCATGCAGAACAACGAGTTGTTTCAATACCTATCCAACACCGAAAAACAAATCCACTCTGTGTTGAAATCTAGCCACGTGAGAGCCTACTTAAAGCCTGAAGATATATTGGAGAGCGTCTTCAGTTACATAGACAGGCCAGCTAAGCGCCTAAGACCCTCAGTTCTACTAATGGCAGCCGGTGCGCTTGGCGGACCAGATCGAGAGGAGCTCGCCCTCCCTGCAGCTGCTGGTGTTGAACTTTTTCACACTTGGACTTTGGTTCATGACGACCTAATTGATAACGATACGCTACGCCGTGGGGGTCCAACTGTACACGAAGCTATGTGTACCGCTGCGCAAAACAAACAGAGCATCACGACTAATCTTGCGACTGAATATGGACGGGACGTTGCAATTCTTACTGGGGACATGCAACACGGCTGGGCCATAACGTCTTTTGTCGACTGTGCATTAGAGTCCGGAATTAATTCTACGTTGATCTTGAAACTGATTAAACATTTACAATCTTATGTTCTTGGGAACCTAATTTTTGGCGAAGTGCTCGACGTCCGTTATGGAATGCAGGATCTCACAGAGCTCAAAGATATTGACGAGAACAAGATAGTAGAGATGCTCTGGCTCAAGACAGGCGTTTTGTACAAATTCGCAGGGATGGCCGGAGCACTGATAGGAAAGGACACCTGCAACTTTGAGGATGATGAGGTCCAAGCTATCACACAATTTGCAAGTAAATGCGGCACAGCTTTTCAGCTTCAGGACGACATCCTAGGTATCCTGGGTGATGAAGCTTCTCTCGGCAAGCCTATTGGGTCAGACATCAGAGAGGGTAAGAAAACAGTAATCGTGTATGAGTCTCTAAAAAACGCCAATGAATCGCAAAGGAAAATGATACTGTCCATTTTAGGTAACCGCTTAGCTACTACTGACCAAGTTCAGGCAGTTAGCGAGCTTTTCTATGAACTCAACGGGATAGGCAGGACCAGAGATCTTGCGGCAAAATACATTTCGGATGCTATCCCTTACTTGAACGAAATATCGGACTCCCGGTACAAGCGTCTTCTATTACTTTGGGCAAATTATATGTTAGACAGGAAATTCTGACTCATTTGTACTATTGACATGGCACTTGTTAGACAAATAAGTGTGTTCATAAGCTCAGACCAAACCGAGCTTGAGTATGACCGTCAGATTGCGGAGCAGTCATTGAAGGACATGAATGTCAATCCCGTCCTCTTCGAGGTTTTCTCTGCTATGAGTTATTCTCCGAATGAAGGCTGCCGAGAAGAGGTTAGAGATTGTGACATTTTCCTACTGCTACTTTGGAAATCGCTCAGCGACTCGGTTCTGGAAGAATATTATGAGGCGGTTAAGCGAAGCAAGCCCATCCTTATATTCGTTAAGTCCTTGATCCGGAATGAAAAACGCAAAGACGGCCTTGAGACTTTTTTGAAAGAACTGGAATCTCCTACAGGTCCGCAGAAGCATTCTATGCTGCGTCTGACTTACAAGCCATATAGAAAAGTCAACGAACTTAGAGCAGTGGTTCGGGAGAGTGTTGCTGCGGAAATGGCCAAGTTTTATAGAAGGCCGATCTATACAATGGCGCGAAATGAGATGTATGAAATGGGTATATCAATAATCCGATACGCCCAGAGACGCTTATATCTTTTCCAACGGACTCCTTCTTTACTCCTCGGTGCCCGTCCTTACATAGTGGACGATTCGAAGAAATATGCTTATGAAAAGGAGTTTGCAGAAGTGCTCAACTTATGGATCGACGCCAATTACAAACTTGCAGACAAGGAGTTCCTATACCTCTTCTCGGCTGAAGCCACCAAGAAAGAGATTGAGGAGGAACAGTTGGCGAAAGATACCAAACGTCTTTCATATATCAAGGAAAATGTACAACGACTCAAAGAAATAGAAGTAGGTAGCGGTCGTCGGTTCAGAATCAGAACTCTGGATGTTCCAATATCAGGACCTCTCATCGTCGGGGACAACCGCTACGCTATATGGGTTTTGGGAGAGGACCAAGCAGTATCAATGTCGCAAGATAACAAGGGAATAAGTGATATTTTAGTCATGATCCTGAATAGCTACAGTCAAAAACACCTAAGTGACGAGGAAATGCTTTCGGCGCTAGGACTGCGATATCCTTGAGGTTAATATTGAGAACGTCAGCGATAGCTGGTTCGTCAATTTTTTTTGGTTAAAATCTCAAACGCCAATGTCAACAATGCGTCACTCGTCAAGATAGCTGTTGCCTCGTCAAAAGCCTTATGGCAGGTCGGCTGCCCACGTCGAAAATCATCATCATCCATTGCAGGTAAGTCATCGTGAATGAGCGAATAAGTATGCACCATCTCAATTGCTGCTGCTGCAATCTCTGCGTTATGGTTGATGCTGCCACTTACGACTTCACAGCACCATAGAACCAGGGCCGACCGGACACGCTTTCCAGGCGCAAAGAGGCTGTAGCTCATCGCCTGCTTAAGAGATGGGTCTATCTGAGTCTGTCCTGTTAGAAGCGTTTTTAATATCGAATCTACAAGTTGTGCTTTATCACGTAAAAGGGCCCCCATATCCGAATTGATAGTCTCCATCATAGACACTATAGCACCAGTTCTCGAAATCCCCAGCTTTGCAGTTTCATTCGCAAGTTTGTATTATATCCATTTTCGCAGCCTTTAAAAGGAAATTATGAACACAAACAAGATTCTGATTCTTGGCGTTACTGCATCAGGCAAAGGCACTTTAGCATTCAATCTGGCCTTATCCCTCGATGCTGAAATCATTAGCATCGATTCGATGAAGGTCTATCGCCGAATGGATATCGGTACCGCCAAGCCGCCCATGCACGCACGCCAGCGAATCAAATACCACCTGATCGACATAATTGAGCCAAGCGATTCATTTAGCGTAGGGTCCTTTATTGATGCGGTACAGCAAGCAATAGAGCAGATAGATAACCACGGCAAAACTATCGTCGCGGTCGGTGGGACGGCTCTTTATATAAAGGCCCTGCTCTACGGTCTGTTCCAAGGCCCAGGAGCTGATGAGCAATTGCGAGTTGAACTGCGTGCACGGGCAAAAGCAGAAGGCTTAGCCGAACTCCATCGAGAATTGGCAAGTGTCGACCCCACAGCCGGCGAAAGCATTAGTCCCAATGATGCCAAGCGTATAATCCGCGCTTTGGAGGTTTACCGAATCACAGGCAAACCTATATCTGCTCAGCAGAGACAATGGGATGCTTTGGATGTGGCGCCTGATTGGACGATAATTGGCTTGAGAAGAGAAAAAGCAGAGGAGAACAAACAAATAAGCGCCCGGATAAAGAAGATGATCGAAGCCGGGCTGGTGGACGAAGTCAAATCGCTGCTCTCAGAAGAAAAACCCTTGAGCAAACAAGCCCGCTCTGCGATCGGCTATGCCGAGATAATCGATCACCTGGCTGGCCGAATGAGTTTGGAGGACGCTATAGAGTTAATAAAGAAAAAAACACGCAGATTAGCCAAGAATCAACGAACTTGGTTCAAAACCTTTAAGAGCGTTAACTGGCTCGACATCCAGCCCCAAGAGCCTAACAAAGAAATCCTCGTTCGCATAAAAAGAATATTGGCAAAGCAAAGCTAACCAAAGAGAAAATCCCCGCCTCTCTATTTGAGCTATCTCGCCAGCAAAATGTGTCTTACTCAGACAGTCTGTAGTTGTTGTTGTGCCCGGAGTACCGCAGCGGCATCGCCCAGCACAAGCTGCCTGACCAAGCTGGCTGGAACTAATGTAATCCCCATGTTGAATATTCTCTCTTCGACTATGGAAGCCACTGCGCGTGCCGTCTGCCGGGCAAGACTGTGCTTGGTCACCAAATCTTCGACTATTCGTGTCTTATTCCATCGGGACTTGCCGCCTTGCCTATCAGCCTGGCAGAGTTGCTCGGCATCGGCAAGTTCTCGAATATCTACCGGGACGACCTCAACGCGAGACCTTTTAAGCCTACGGCTGAAATTATGTTCGCTTAACGCCACAGCACAGTCCTCATGGCCCGTAGCTGTAAGAACCGCCTTGACTATGGAAAATATCTCGCTGCTGCTTACGGTGTGGCGATTTTGTCTGCGATAAAGATAGTATGTAACTGCCTCAGAAAGCTCTTCCGCAACGCATATATCCGGGTATCCGGCAGCACCCATAGCGTTGCTGATAGTCCCTATCACTTTGGTGTGTAAGTACTCCTCGGCACTTCCATCTGCCTTTATGACCTTGAGTTGCATTGGGCCGCCTCCTTCGTCTGCCTACAAGTTTAACAACCAAAATTACTTATCGTAAAGCAAAAAATCACAAAAGTGTAAACCTAACGCCTCCAATCTTTCTTATTCAATCCATCTCGCTACTGATCGAAGAGCTTGAGCTGTTCCATAGGCTCGGCCTCACGGATAACTCTACTGACCTCCTCGATTAATTCACCTGCATCCTTGAACTCACGATAGACACTGGCAAAGCGGATATATGCAACCTTATCCACAGAGCTAAGATGCCTCATCACTCTTTCACCAATGAAAACCGACGAGACTTCCCTGTCGAATTGGCGAAAGATGTCTTCCTCCGTCTTGTCGACTATCTGCTGAATCTGTTCTCCCGAGACCGGCCTTTTATAACAAGCCTTCTGCAGGCCGTTGACAATTTTGTCCCTGTCGTAAGGAACGCGGGATTTGTCCTTTTTGACCACGTGCAGTTTAAAACTTTCACCCGTCTTCTCATAAGTAGTAAAACGTCGTTTGCACACAAGGCACTGACGTCGGCGTCGCACTACTCTGCCAGAATCACTTGAACGTGAGTCGATGACCTTATCCCTATCTTCCTTGCAAAAGGGACATCTCACAATCCAAGTCTACCTCCTTTATTTACCAGCCCTCAAACTCTACGTAGGGCACGCGCTTTCACTATAATCCGTCAGCACAATACCACATCTTGCCAACTTACACATTATACGACCAACATATAGTATGTCAAAAAAATTCTTGTGGCAATCCGTTCTTTGTATATGTTGGCAGGAATTAGCTTGTCGGTCCAAGACAACATGAGATGCCTCTGCGGCTACAGGCTGAATTCGTGGACAGGAGAATTTCCTTTTCACGGTGTAAGTAGTCGTGCTGATTTGGAAAAAAAGAAACGGTCGTCGACAGGTGGTATTTATGCGGGACGAACGTCTGGGATTATTTTTTGTAAACACCTGTTTCTACAAAAAAAGGCCTCTGCGCTAAGAACGCAGAGACCCACTCGGAAAGAAACTCACATAGCCCCCCCAACGGGTAATACGCAAAGTCCGGTCATATTTTTATCCAGGGACATCTATGTCCCAGCACATTGCAATACGGTCTATAGTTGGGTGTCTCGTTGGCTAACCACTTAAAGTTTAATACAAAAAACAAGGATATGCAAATCAGGTGCCCAATTTTTTATCTTTTTGAACAGACCATAGCAATTAGCGATTCAGAAAGACCACGCTCCTGTTGAAGCTGCACCGCTGTCCTGTGCCGGTTCTTAAACTTGGGTTCAGATCAGATTGGCCCTATATCTCTTCGATTTGGGCAGTACTTCTTAGCTGGTCAATAAATTGCTCTACAGCCTTTTCTTGTGACTGCTCTTTGAGTTCCTCACATATCTGCTCTCTTGCTTCTTCAAGGCTTGAGACAGCCTCCTTGGTTCTGTCGTACACTTTCGCTATGTGAAATCCGAAACGTGTGCGAAAAATGTCACTTACTTGCCCCATGTCCAGATTGAAGACCATGTCTTCAAACTCTTCGGCCATTTCACCTCTGGCTATATAGCCTATGTCACCGCCGGCGTCCGTACAGTCAGTGTATTTTTCAACCACCGCTTCAAAGGGCACCCCTTTTCTCAATTCATTCTGCGCTTCTCTGATCTGCTCATAGGCGCTTGCCTCGCTTGTTTGCCAGTTTACGTACTTCACGATATGAGCCACTCTGACTTGCTCAGCACTCCTAAAATTTTCTTTGTTCTCTTTATAGTATTGTCGAATCTCGGCGTTTGATGGCTTGGGCAGGTCCTTGTAGAGATCCTTAATCTTTTTCTCCAGCGCCAGGTAAACCTCTACGGCCTCTCTAAGCTTTCCCTCATTGTCGGCATAAAAGTCGTCATAGAGCTCCGCCGTAAGGCGTCCTGCGGACTGCTCACTAGCATATTGCTCCTTTAATTTCACAAGAACTAGTTCAACCTCAGATTCGGCAATGTTGCTGGTGTTTTGTTTGGCTTCTTGCCTCAGCAGGATTCTCTCGATGATGTTATCCTTGGACCAGTCAAGAAGCTGGGTCTCACGTTCTTGTATGTCCATATCGGCAAAAGCCTTTTCGTACTCAGGCCTCAACCGCTCAACTTCCTGCTGGATTGCCGTGTCCTCGATTTTTTCTCCATTTACTACTAGAGCCATCCTATGCTCCCTGAACTTTGTGCTTTATCTTTTTTCTCTGGAATGGCTAAGCCATAAAATGATTCACCTTCACGCCCTAGCTCGTGCGTAGCAGTCGGGGTCCTGAGCCAGTTTTTCCCTGGCTTCCAGCGTCATCATCCTAAAAGCAGGGTGCGTACTCTCCCACGAACGCTCGCGAAAAGAACTGCTGCGCATCTTTTCTATCTCTGGTGCAACCTCATCGAAGTAACTGCCGTAGATATGCAGCGAATCACTAATGTCAACGTATCTGCCGATATGAACGGGCTTACCAATCTTTTTAGATATTTCCTCAGCGATCATCTTCTGTAAGTCGGTCAACGCATAAACATTCATGAACCATGCCTTGTAAAGGTCTCTGCTGCGCCAATGCGTATTCATGTTAAGCGATAGCTCGCCGTTCTTACCGGCAACCAGCCTACACCATAGCCTTTGAAGACAGGGCGGATCATCGGTTTGCGGATCGGCTGTTGGCATCCAGGTTATTGCCTGCGCCCTTCGGCTGTGCGGAGTCTGCGACAGGTAATCAGTAATATACTGGATCTGGTTGACCTTCTTGAACGGCCTTGGCGAATGTGCGTCTCGTATCTGCTCGACAGGACAGTACGAGAACAACCGCTCATGATAAGTATAGGTCCACTTGCCCGCAGCAGGGTCGATCCAGTGGTCATGGATACCATTGACAACTTCCTGCCGATATGATTCGAGCTCCTCGGGGCCGCCCGGAAAGTTCTTATGGATTCTTGGCTCGGAGAAAGTATCTGAAATCGTAATTATCACCGTTGCATCTTTGCTGGGCGGGTCTTCAGGCTTATCGTACTGCGTTCTGATATCCAGTCCCTGATCCCAAACCGCCAGCACTGCCTTTTCCCACGCCTCAGGTAGAGACTCAGCGGTTATCGAAATTACAGGTATATCCACAGTCGACATGGTTGCCGCCATTTATGATTTTCCTTTATAAATTTGTTTTCAAAGTTTCCCTGTACTCTTGTTTTTCTTTTTACTTCTTGAAGGTGGTATAATCGAAGAATTGAACCTGACAAATCTTTCCCAATTAATTCTACCCTCGTCACAAAATTCGCTGGCAAATTCCATTGTGAAGCTATTAATAATTTGAGCGTACTGCCCCATAAACTCTTCGTTTTTTTCCTTTGCTTTATGGCCTAACGGTTCAATAATCTTTGTATAAAGACTCCTATCTCCTGAAATGAACTCCCAAAACTTTTGTCCACAGTACATCAGATACTCTCCTTTGTCCTGGATTCTATTTCTGCCATAGCAACAACCGTTTACGGCGACAATTTTTCTACTGGGAGTATTTGTTTTAAGAATTCTCTCCGCTTTTTTGAAGTTAGTTATCATGTTGCTAATCTGTCCGCTGTTCGCCCAATTAGGACCTGATTTTATAGTAACGATATATTTAACATCGTCTTTTTCAAACTCTAAATCAATTCCTTCGGCCGATGATTTTGTGCCGCCGTATACTTGTTCACAAATAAATATTGCCAGCTGCTCCAAAAAGTCTCCGAAAATTGTTTCCTCCTGGGAAGAAATATGGGCGTCCAACAAACCCTTTATTATGTCTTGAGCTGTCAGGACATTTTTGGCTTTGAAAAGATATGGATTTTTCCTTTTTAGAATTCTGTGCAGCTTGAGCTTGCCGAGGCTATCAAGCCTTTTGTTGTGAAAAGCGCTGATGTTGCCTTCAACAAACCTGGCAACATCACCCAGATTCAACGGTCTCATAAGCTTCTTTGCTCTCGAAAAGATAATAATCCGTTGATTCAACCTTGTTCTTTGCTATTTCATAATACTCCGGCAAAATCTCGATTCCGATTGAGTATCTTTGAGATTTTTGGGCCGCCACTATAGTGGTTCCTGAACCCATAAATGGGTCTAATACTGTATCTCCTTCTTTTGTAAATAGTTTAATGAACCATTCAGGCAAAGCAACAGGAAATACAGCGCTGTGATTTTTGTTATTACATTCCGTTGCTAAATGGACGACATTAGTTGGGTAAACCTTGTCCCTGTTTAGCCAGTGAGAAACATTTTTCCCAAAACCACTATTATTTTTGGCATTGTCTCTAGTTTTGTCAGTTTGACTCAGGTTTTTAAGTCTTGTGTTAGCCCAGTCGCCTACCGGGATCATTACCGCTTCCTGATACATGTGAAATCTTCTATTCTTATTAAATTGTAGCAGTCGTTCCCAGGCATCTCTAAACCTGTTAGGCCATTTGCCTGGATAACAATTCTTTTTGTGCCAAATGAACTCTTCCGTCCATAGCCAGCCTTGTTTTCTCATCTCCATAATTAACTGTAGCACATATGTGTGTCTTTCTCCATTAACGACTCTTTCTTTTATGTTAAGAATGAATGTGCCAGAGGGTTTTAAAACTCGTAACAACTCTTTGGAAACAGGTATAAACCATTCTACATACCTGTCTGGGTGGATACCTCCGTATGTTTTCTTACGGCTGTCGCAGTAAGGAGGAGAGGTAAATATTAAGTCGATAGAGTTATCTCTTAATTGCTTCAGTTTTTCTCTACAGTCACCCAGCACTAAGTTAGCATCTACACGCATTTCTCTGTTACCCTCCATGAACTCACTTTGCCTTTTTCCCACGCCTCCGGCAGACAAGCAGCCGCGATTGAGATCACCGGTATTGAACAAGCGGATACTCTAGTAGTCATTCAATCTGACTCCTTGGCAACCATAGGTTTTGTTCCTGGTCTGGGCTTGGTGAACCTGCTCAAATCCAGTTCTTCTTCTGTGACTTTGTATCTCTTTTGATACCGCGGCGGCATATCCACAAGCATTTGTTTTGCCCTGTACGCATACCAGCTATCTGGCCATTTTTGGATTATCCGCCGACAGTTGTCCACCATAAGCTTAAAACCCGTCATTGGCAACCGGCCTATACTGCGCCCCGGTACTGCTACATTCAAGAGCCGCTCAGCTTCTATGCTATCAATTTCGGATAGCTGTGAGAAATATAACGTAACAGGCTTGGATGTTTGTGGCTGTTGTGAAGGCCCTTCGGCTGCGCTCGGGGCGGGCTTGGTAACAGGTTGCTCAGCTTTTTTTGTTTCTTGAGGGGCTTCCGGTGTTTCAGCCTGAGGCTGTTGGGGCGGTTGTGCTGGTTGTGGCTCCGTCAGGAACTTCTCTTTGTCGTGCTCAGCAACGTCATAGAAGGTTTTTTTCTGTGATGATTGTTCAACCGCTGATTGACGCTTGCCGATAAACTTGCCAACGACAACAATCGCGATAACAACGATTATCAAAAAACCTGCAATTTTTAGCCAGAAAGTATTCATGTTTGTTGCCACCCCCTTTCTTTTACTAAAAAACACCATCGTTGAGCAAATTAGTGCACAATACTAAAAACACTGCAACATTATCAATACTATCACGTTAATCTTTTGGCGCAAAGCAAATTCGTTCCGACTGTAGAGAAATGCAGCCCATAGCAACAATAATTTGACTTTTAGCCGTGATGATCGTAGCATGGAATAAAACCACGGATGGGCACTCACTAACAGAAACACGGTAAATAATTATGTTTACAGGAATCATAGAGCAGGTTTGCACAGTCCGAGCGCTCAGGCCAAATGCGGGCGGGCTTTTACTAACCGTGGATTTGGACAAACTGGCTGAGGACTGCCAAATCGGTGATAGCATGGCAATAAATGGGGCTTGTTTGACCATTGCAAAACTCGACGGAAGCTTAGCAATCTTTGAGCTTAGTGCTGAAACACTAAAAAAGTCTACACTTGGCAGCTTGACACTTAATGCCGAGGTTAATGTCGAGAGAGCAATGACACCAAACAGCCGATTTGGCGGCCACTTCGTCCTGGGTCATATAGATGGCACCGCGACGATTAAAGCGGTTAAACAACTCGGTCAATTTGCCGATATAGAATTCACGGCCGAGCCTGAGTTGCTCGGCCAAATTGTGCCAAAAGGCTCCGTCGCCGTAGATGGAATAAGCCTAACCATAGCGTGGATAAACCAGAGCAGCTTTAGTATCGCTGTAATCCCACAGACCCTAAAAAAAACAACGCTGGGCAAGGCCAAAATAGGCGACCAGGTTAATATCGAAATTGATATAATAATTAAGGCGGTCAAAAGACAGCTTGAGAGCCTTATGCCGCAAAAACAGCCCTTAACAGTGGAAAGGCTCCAGCAGCTCGGCTTTTGACCTATCTGTAATTACTCGTTACGCTGGTCTGTTGCCGAGAGTAGCTTTAGCATAGATGGAAACAGATTACGCACTTATGAATAAAGTCAATAACAACTCGATATCGAACCAGATGGTTATCGGTATAACCATGGGTGATCCCACTGGTATCGGACCTGAGATCATAGTAAAGGCCTTGGTTGATCCCCAGATACGCCGATCGGCTAAATTCATCATCTTCGGCATGAACGAGCAGCTTTGCTACGCTGCCGACAGGGCCGAGATTGAGACTTTCTGGGGTCGGCATCAACATGAGAAAATAAGCAGAGACTATCCATATAAAGTAGTGGTCGCGGATTACGATGAATACTCTGTTCCATCCTGGATCAACGGCCCAAGCAAGGTAGCTGGCGAGGCATCCATACAGTTCTGTCTCGACGCCATTGACGCTGCCCAGGCCGGTATAATTGATGCGGTGGTCACAGCGCCGATTAGCAAAGCCAGTTGGAAGCTGGCCGACGCTGAGTGGCCGGGACATACCGAAATGTTAGCACATCGAACCAAATCAAAGCGAAAGGTGATGATGTTTATCAGCGGTCCTCTTAAAGTGGCTCTGGCCACAATACATCAGGCCCTGTTTGAGGTGCGACACAAGTTTACCATCGGCTGTGTCTTCGAGCCTATAGATTTGTTGAACACGGCTTTGTTAGAGTACTTTGGCCTGGATAATCCCAATATCGGCGTTGCTGCCCTGAATCCGCACGCTGGCGAGAACGGCCAGTTTGGTGACGAGGAACAACGCATCATCTCGCCTGCTATCCTACTGGCCCAGGAGCAGGGAATAAATTGCCACGGTCCTTATCCAGCGGATACCCTTTTCTTGCGGGCTACTCACGGAGAGTTTGATGGCGTCGTCGCAATGTATCATGACCAGGGCATGATCCCTGTCAAGCTGATCGACTTCGAAAACGCAGTCAATATCACCCTTGGCATACCGATCGTTAGAACGTCACCAGCACACGGCACTGCTTTCGATATCGCAGGCCGGAATATTGCCAATCCATCCAGCTTCAAAGCCGCTATAATCACCGCAATCCAAATGGCCTCAAAGAAAAAGGCTTATCAGAGCGCTGCCGCTGCGAACACTTGACACAAACTGCTAAAACCGCTAACACAAAGAGCGTGAACCGGGAATCCGGAATCTCAGATTGTGTTTCTGCCTTTTATCTTTGGCTTTTACAGCAATGCAGACCAAGCAGCAGATCAAGCAGTTGCTTTTATCGGCGGGCATCAGGCCTAACAGGCAGCTTGGCCAGCACTTTCTTATCGACCTTAATTTGATGCGTCTGCTCGTGGATTTTGCAGATATTCGTACTGATGATATCGTATTGGAAGTCGGCTGCGGCACAGGCTCATTGACGCAGGCCCTGGCCGAACGTGCCGGTACTGTAGTCGCGGTTGAGCTGGATCATGGGCTTATCCAAATTGCGCAAGCTCAACTGGCAAACAACCGGAACGTCGATATAATTGGTGCCGATATACTAAAGAATAAAAACGTTATCAATCCGCTCGTCGTTAATACGCTCAATCGTGTTCGCCAGCGAAACACGGGCAGGATATTGTTGGTGGCGAATCTGCCTTACAACGTGGCCTCACCTTTAATACTGAACCTTGCTACAGGTTCGATTGTGGTCGATAGCATGTTCGTGACGATTCAAAAGGAAGTTGCCGACCGGATGACGGCTCTGCCCGGCAGCGCTGACTATGGTACTTTGAGTATTATCTTGGGCGCATTGGGCCAGGTGCGCAGAATAAAACTGCTTAAGCCAACGGTCTTTTGGCCATCACCACAGGTTGATTCCGCTATGGTCAGCTTTGTATACAAAAAGCAGATGGCAGACCACATTGTCGATACGAAGCTATTTATACAGATTGTAAGACTTTTTATGGGCCACCGCCGCAAGACTCTCAGGGCCTGCACAAGATTCGCCAAAGGCCGACTTGCTGTGATCGAGAACTGGACTGAACTTTTTGAGCGAGTGTCAGTTGACGCAGAACATCGGCCGGAAGAGCTTTCTCCCGAAGACTATATTGCCATAGCAAATTTGTGTTCGCGATATAAATCCTCAGGTGAAGTTTAACAGGGCACCGCTTTGCTCCTCTAAGGCTGTGAATCAGCTCAGTAAGCCGTAAAGTCTGTTCGGCCAGGTCAATCCCTTCACCAATATTTGGTTCTTTGCCGGTCGGCACACCGGCGCTTAAAATGGATAGTCTGGACTTCTCACAAATGTGGTTCAAAAAAATCCTTTTCTGGTATAATACTAATCATACTAAATTGTTGCGCTCGACATAGAGCTGCAGCATATGCTGCGAATAAGCTCCTTATCATAGATTCCAAAAAGTTACCATGACAGTTATAGGCTATCTTCGTAAAGCGCCATTAATTTTTATGAATGATATTACTCGCACATTCAGCCCCCATTTTATCACGGTGAAAAATAGATATGACTTTAAGAAATGCTTGATTCTTGATCCACTATACTTGATGTTCGAGTATCAAGTATCGAGCATCAATTATTATGCACGGGCAGGCTCAAAAGGCCAACCCCACAGGTGGGCTGGCTAATCATGGTCCATCGTCTCACCATAATTGAGAGTCGCGGCTCTTTGTTTAGTTTGTGCTCAATTGAATTTCAACGTAATCTGAGTACTTTAGTAATACTTTCCTTTTATCTTTTGGGTCAGGCTCCTCTGACAGATAGAATTTTACGCTAAGTTTCCTTTCATCCAGATCGTAGATGCTGTGCCATAGCGTTCTATTGGGAGCGATAGCAGGATTGTTAGAAGCATAAGGTGGGACAGCCACCTTTGCATTTATGGCCTTTATCTTGTCAAGATTGAATTCGTTATCTTGCTTACATGCTTCGCGAAGGGTATTGAACCGCCCAAAGCTTTCTTTAATACCCTCATTATTTTTAGGTAAGTCGCTGAGAGTTTGGTATTTCGACACCAGGTGGTTTGTGACACATTGATGGCCGGTTCCATCGACGATAAATGTTCTGTTACGTAAAGGTGAAAACTCAAAGACGAAAGATTTACCGTGCCTATCAGCGATTATGTAATGACATGGTAAAAACGTGTAGTAGTGTTTCAGATACAACATCACTTGATTTGCCTCAGCAATGTTTTTACAATTATCCAGAAGATAACGCATAGAAAGAATCTCATGCATACCAATTCCAACGGTTGGTTCGCCTATGGTGGCTCCTTCGATCTCGGCCAGGACGCCGATGGCCAATCCTTCTGAGTTTATTCCGTCGAGCACTCCACCTAAGAGATCGAAGGCACAGAGATACAGGCTGGGATAACCCTTGTCGGGATAGACCTCAAATACATAGGGCCGAGCCATTGTCGCCATTTCACCGGCCTGGGGACGCTTGCCTTGCTCGAGAGTACCCGTTGAAAAATCGTAGTTTCGACTCAATATATCGTGGCCGATTTTTGTGAATTGCGCTGGATAGAAAACCGCTGAGCAGCCCAGCAGTATTGTTAGTTCAGGTTGCTGCGGCACGATAGAGAAATCGTGTGCATCGCTTTCGACACTCAGACCAAAGGCATCGGCGACGCCCTTCATTCTTTCATAGTATATCGGATAGTTATTTTCCATGTATTCGCGTTGCACTTTGTTTCTCAGCGGGTCGCCAAAAGGCTTAGCCTCGATGCCATTTTGTTTGGCTATTTCGGCTATCCTTTTGCCAATATCATAGTTTGAGCCCTTAAGAATGACGTGCCGGACCTCCATGAATTTGTCCGGGCCACCTGCTACGATGGTTTCTTTACAATAGAAATCCTGTGATCCGGCATAAGTGACAGCACTCGCTAAGCACAACACCAGCCAGAGCAAAACTCCACGTGCGAATACTGTGTCATTAAAAAATCTTTTTTGCATGATAACTTCCCTCATATACGCCGTGCCTTCTTGCATTCTCTGCCTGAGACAAAGCAGTAGTATGCCCTAAGTGTACCTTACGAACCGAAAAGCTCAACAAACTTCTCTTCTATATCAGGGCTTTGACAGAGTATTTGGCCAATTAGAATTGCTTTTACGCCAATAGATATCATTTTTTTGACATCGTCTCGCGTCTTTATGCCGCTTTCAGCGACAAGTTCTTTTCTGTTTTCAAGAAAACCTGCCAATCGGCTGGTAGTATTAAGGTCGACCTGCATTGTACCGAGGTCTCGATTGTTTATTCCCAGGACACTATATCCCTTCTTGGGAAATCCTATAAGGCTGCGGACCCTCAGCAGCGTATCAGCCTGGTGGACCTCTAAAATTACCGTAAGATAAAGTTCAGTCGCAGCAATCATAAGGTCCATTAGCTCTGCTGGCTTGAGGGCTTCGGCAATCAGCAGTATTGCATCGGCACCGGCTGCACGCGATTCATAAACCTGCCAGATGTCAATAATAAAATCCTTTCGCAAAACAGGTAATTCAACCGCCTGCTTTATTTGCTCCATGTATTCGAGTTTGCCCTGGAAGTACTTCTCGTCGGTCAAGACGCTAATAGCATCGGCGCCACATTTCTGGTAGGTCTCGGCAATACGGACCGGGTCAAAATCTTCGCGAATAAGTCCCGCAGATGGAGAGGCTTTTTTGACTTCTGCAATAACGTTTATGCCTCTAGTATTGGGTTTTGTGACAGCCTTGTAGAAATTGCGGCATTTGGGCATCGAACGAACCTGCTCTTTGAGTTGCTCAAGGCTCTTTTTTGCCCGTCGAGATTCGACTTCTACTCTTTTGTGGGCGATAATTTCATCTAATATGTTTGCCAATATCACTTGCCTCTGTGTAATCTTTTAGTAAGTGTGAGTCAGCTATACTGTACGCCTTTTTTGTTTTTTACTGCGAGTTTTGTGATGCCTTATCTGCAACCTTAACGTAGCCCATGCGAATCTCATTGATTGTGTTCTTCAGAACCTTTTCTTCTGCCTCAGTCAAATTACCTTTAGTCTTCTCCTGGAGCGTCTCAAGCAGGTCTATGTTGTACCTTGCCATTTCAAGATCTGGCTGTCTATCCTCTTGGCCTTTTACCTGAATCAAGCCTAACGCAAATAGCGCTTGTGTAGTGAGCATACTTACCAGCGCGGCAAAATTGCCCTGTGGCAGAGGGCCCGGCGGCCTTTGCTCTTCTTGGGCCTCTTTCCTCTGTGATTCTTCCTGGGCGGCTAATATTTCTTTTTCCCGCTGGGCCTCTTTCTTCCAGTCCTCATCGATTATGATCTTTTTCTCTTGTTCCTTTTCTTGCTCAGCCATGCGTTAAAGCCCCTAATAGTTGCGAACTGCTTATTCACTTACGGTACTTTCTCAAGTCTCTATTAATATCTTTTTTCTGGTCCCGCTCCGTAATTTTCTGTCGTTTGTCGTATTTTCTTTTGCCTCTGGCCAGGGCTAATTCTATTTTTGCAAGGCCCCTGTCGTTAAAATAGATCCGTAGCGGCACGAAGGTAAAGCCCCTTTGTTCAAGTTTTGTTGTTATTTTGCGAATTTCAACTTTGTGGAGCAATAGTTTTCTTTTTCTGGCTGGTTCATGGTTGGTATTCCCAGCCTGCTGATATTGAGCAATCTTCGCACCGATAAGCCAGCACTGGCCGTCCTGGACCCTGGCGTAAGAGCCATCGAGGTCGGCCTGGCCGGCCCGTAGCGACTTGACCTCTGTACCGAGCAGTTCCAGGCCGGCTTCGTACTTCTCGATGAGTTCGAAGTTTCGATAAGCCTTTTTGTTGACAGCTCTTGGGGCTATTCCGTTTTTATGCTTATGGGATTTTGCTGCCATTTGTGCAATGATAGAGCCGAAATGAATATTTTGCAAGAGCGTATGCGAAAGGGCAAACGTCTGACTTTTATAGTTGATCAGACCGAGAATCTCAGCTATAATTCCTGCAGCTTTTGCGAGATTAATTGAGTAGTGTTATTTAGCATTTGAATATAGATATCTGTGTTGTGCGCCCGTAGCCCAATTGGATAGAGCGTCGGTCTACGGAACCGAAGGTTGCAGGTTCGAGTCCTGCCGGGCGTGTTTTTACAGCTTTGCCGACATAAGATGACAACTCATCCTTTACATTGTCTAACGTGCCAGACTTGAAAAGCTTATAAGCTCTATAGTTTTTGGTTTTTCCGAAATACAGGTTGCCACGTCAAACCATATCACAGCCGCAATAGCAAGACATCGTAGCTTATCAAGTGTTTTTGCTGATACCTGGCGTAGTCATTAGACATGCCACAAAACCCCTGCCTGACTAAGAGTATTACTGTTGCTCAGTCTTCTTGTTACTATAGGATGGTAAAGTAATGCCATGAATGAGCAGGCTTACAAAATATGGGCCGACCCAAGAGCAGTGAGTGTTCTTGGGTCATGCCCTTCTCATTCTGTATTTTTGTTATAACGTTCTGCGTCTGCTTAGCCAGCCGACGTTTTCGTATATCTTACTCCTATAGAGTCCTGACGGACTGCGTTATGCGTAGAATTACGCACTACGCACGACGCATCACGCACAACGAATTTACAGCGTCCTTCGTCTTCTCAGCCAGCCGACAAGGCTCACGCCAAGTCCGCCAAGCAATATCGCACCAGGAGTTGGAACAGGCGTACCTGTAATCTGAGCATCGCGCCATTGAAATGTGTATGCTGGATTGTTTGGATTGTTCCCGTTTATCATCCACATTATCATACTCATATTTGTCAGATCATCCGTTGCACCGGTGATGTCAAAGCTAAAGGTTTCAGGTGCCCCTGACTCAGTATCAGGTCCGATGAGTTGGTCATTGATCCACATCTTACCGGTTCCCGTAGTACTGCTTGTAGCATGGACCTCCAATTTGAAGTTGAACCAGTCATCTAGCCATTCATACCCGGGATCGGGATTAGGCCCACTAATCCCTGTGTACGGACCAGTCCACCACCTGGGAGGTGGTTGGGTTCCTTGACTGTCCTGCATGTGGAAGATTTGCCGAATGTCGGTTGCGTAATCACTTCCTCCAGTCCATTGTACGCCTGTCATCCAAATTCCTTTTCCTGAACCAGCATAGGGACCCCACATGTACCATGCGCCAAGCTTGTCTGTAGCATCGCCAACATTATCATCCCATGTACCCCAGCGTGCTTGAGCATTGATATTGGAGATATTGATCTGACCTTGAAAGATCAGGTCAGATGCAACAATATTCCAGCGATCTGGACTCATGGGATTGGCACCTACATCAAAGAAGGTATAAGCCATAGCATACGTCCCTGTA
>Ga0307443_1000370_pt1 | contig 29327 bp, 49 predicted proteins | sample SalMarSW160220MG_FD_202148 | JGI IMG/M metagenome (GOLD analysis project Ga0307443, IMG submission 202148) | Salt marsh sediment microbial communities from the Plum Island Ecosystem LTER, Massachusetts, United States - SW1601-220 | ecosystem: Environmental > Aquatic > Marine > Intertidal zone >... | reverse complement strand
ACCAAACTACTCTTAACCCTATTACTTGTGAACCAGTACCAAGTCTTCCAGTTCATATTATATTACATGAAGGATTTCATTCTTATTCTAAAAGGGAGACAGTAAAATTACCTTTATATACAGTTTCAGTAGGAGTAGTAAAATGTATTATACCTAAAGGAGCTACCTATTATAAGAATACTAAGCAAGGTATTTATGTAAGTAATCAAATAAAAATCATTAAAGAAATATCTTAACCTTATGTGTTTTATATCAGAAGATACTACTTGTTACCTAGCTACTAAAGATATTGTTTGTTACAAAGTAGTTAGAAGAACACTTTTTCCTTTTTATTACAGATCTATTTGGCGAAAAATACCTTATTATCCAGGTATCCGTCTTCCTCATGTTATTATAAATCCTATTTACTCATCATCAGAAAGTATAAGAATTGAAGAAGGTTACCATTCTTATATAACAGAAGAAGAGGCTAGGAATATTAAAAAGGTTCATGATGGTTGGGATGGTTGGCCTAAAACTTGGGATAGTTGGCCTAAAACAAAGATCCTTAAATTTATAATTCCTAAAGGAACTTATTACTATATAGATCCTATTGATAAAGAATATGTTAGTGAAGACTTAAAAATAAAATGGTTATGATATCCTTATCTGTACTTGAGAAAAAGGCTGAAGAATACATTGATAAGCATGAACCTAAGCTTTACACTGAATGTGATTGTGGTTCTCCTCGTTATGGAGACTGTTCTATTTGTGAAGGATACAAAGAAACAGCTGAGTTCATACGTATCTTACGTCAGCACATAGCTGATCGAAAGCATTTACAAGAAGAAGAACTATTAATAAGAGAGGAGTTAAAACTATGACTTTCTGGACTGTTTTACACATCATCTTCAACATCATAGTAATGATTGTATGTACAGGAATATGTATAATTGTTGTACTATTTCTATTTGATTTAGATACAGGTAATCATGATGTACTAAGAACTTTATTTGGTAAAGATGATAAAGATAAGAAGAAATAAATACTAACCTTTAAAAACAATCAACAATGGCAAATTACTGTAGTGATTTCGTTGTTTATTCTATTCTAATGAGACAGAGAAGCTCGGTAAGAGCTGTAGCTGGCAAACATTCAAGATCATGATAAAAAACATCAAAGAAGCCAAAGCCCTTATTAAGAGGTATAACTCTATTACTCTTAAAGAGATTGAGAATGATCCTTATCAGTATAGAAGACAGATATATAGAAGAGATAAAGCTAATTCTTTAACAGGATTTGGAGAAACTAGATCTTGTACACTTTGTCAAAGTGTTCTTTATAAAGGAAATATTTATGAATCTCCTAATTGTAAAAAATGTATTCATTCAATTAGTTGTCCTAAAGGATTTCCTGACAGTTACAAAGATTGTGCTTGTCTTAAAAATAATGCCAGAAAAACCTATTATGCAATCAGAACAGCTGATACAGCCAAGGCTCTCCAAGCAGCTTTCAGAAACAGAGCTAAGTATTTACAATCTTTAATTGATCAGTATGAATCCTCTAAAAACAAGAAATCATGACAATACTATCATTAATTTTCGTTATTATATTCTTAACTGCTCTATTTGCAATGGGATTATCTTTATCAACTCATGATGGGCAGCAAAGTGCTTCTGCACTATTTTTTGGATTTGCACTTCTTTCTCTAATGCTCTTTTCTTTATATCTTAGAGAAGACAGTACTGAAAAGGGTTATACTAAAGGACAGCAAGATGCTTTATGGGGTATACAAACACAAGAACCTCATTTTATCTATCAAGACAGTATTTGTATTGACACTATTTATACTGAAATACCATGAAACGATTTAAGACAAAACAGGAATTTGAAAGAGAATTTGGTAAGGATTGGAGATACAAATTAAATACGACATTTGTATCTAGTATGGACTATCTTTTTGGTTTACTATATAATGGTTCTATTGTATCTAGTGAATATGAATCTCTCTACCCAAATCTAACAAAAGGAGGGTCTCAGTGGTATATATCTGAATCTATGCTTACTGATAAACCTCATCCATATGAAGGCAAGTCATTTAAGATGAAGGTAACACTAGAAGAATCAGAGCAGGTGCAGAAGAAGGCTTTTGCATTGGGGTATGTATGGCAGAATGGAGCAACAAATCCAAGTTCTTTTGATCACACATACTTATATCTTAAGGAAAAAAAGTGGCTCTCTCATGGTAGTATAGATGTCTTCTTTAAAAACCATCCAAATATCGAACTCACACCACAACAGTTCATGGATGGTGATCTTCCTGATTCTACATACACAACTGATTATGGTCCTGTATATACTGAAAAGCAAGAGAAGGAGAGTAAGCTTGATGCTTATATTTCAAGAACTTCTTACGTTATTATTTATTGGGATAATCATAAACGTAATATAAATCGAGATGTTCATGAGGCATATAAGTATAATCTCATGTCTGAAGAGGAATTTGTTAAAAAGTATTCTTCACTTATAGAATTGAAATGTGGTAAGGAAATTGTTTATGTACGTGATAATCATATAGAGATAGGAGGATTAAGACTTTCTAAAGAAGATATTCGTAGTTTCTTTATTGTATATGATACACTTTTTTTATCTACAGCTATAAAAACTTATCCATCAGTACTCTTTGAATTTCTTAAAAATCATAAAAAAGAATTAAATCTTAACCTTTAAAAACAATATTATGAAGAAATTATTAGCATTATTAGCTTTAGTATTTATAATAGGATGTAATACGCATCCCGATCCTTCAAATTATTATACAGATTCTCCTGCCATACCTATTATTTTGAGGTATAATGGTTTTGTGGATACTGTATATACAGATACAGTGACTATTCGACAATTTACTAGCTTATGTTCTCCTGATAAAGTAGAAATTAGTTTATATAATGATGGAGAGTTAGTTCAATTTATTAGTACTACAGCTGGAAAATATGCATTAAAAGAACTAAAATGATATGCTCTATACAGATATGCTTAAACTAGCTGAGACTCTCACATATGAAGAGTTACAGACTAATATCCATTACTCTAAGAATGCTACTATGAGAGCAGCATGTGAAGAGATATTAACACGTAGAAATAACTTTCAAAAATGAAGATACTGAAACTTATTTTTAATATTATAACTTAACTTTTAAATAAAACTATTATGATACTAACATTTTTAATACTTGGGCTTTTTCTTATAGCCCTTTTTATTGATTTTGTTATTTTAAAGGTTCAAAATGATATTTATAACGATGTCATTCTTTCCTGGGCCTTTGGATTATTTCTTATGATAACTGTAATAATGATTCCCGTTAGTGTTTATTCTTCTAAAGTTAGTGTGCAAGAATTTAATATTAGAAAGACAACTATTGTCACACAACGTAACTTATCAATCTCTGAATTTGAGAGAGTACATATGAGTCAGGAAATTCTAGATGATAATGCTTGGCTTATTACTGTTCAAACACATAAGAAAAACAATTTTGTGAACTGGTTTGTCTCTAAGGATGTTTTAGAATTGACACCTATTGAATAATATTAAGGGAAGCGTTCAGCAATTAAAGCATATGTCTTGTAAACATAAAAGCTGCTTCCCGTTCATCTTAAAAGTAAAACTATTCTCGAAAGAGTGAGTAGAAAAACGAAGGGTAGCGCCCGGACATAATAGCAAACTACACAGGTGGTTGACCCGCTAAACCACTAATAGTTTTATTAAAATTACTAAAGGATTCATACAGCAATTTACATGCTATGGATAAGCTAAACGAATCCTGTCCTTTTAAGAGGGGTAATCGTTCTTTTAAATGTTATGTTAGGAGTATTTGTACCACCAGTATTATTGTATTTACCCCTCTTATTTTCTTAAAGGTAGCCTGGCATCAGTATACTGAGTAAGTTCGATCCCTAATTAGTTTCGGAACCGGGTCCTTTATTAAAGGTTACTAACAGCAAATTACTATACATTCAATTTTGGTTTGAACACAACAGATAGTAACCTGTATTTCGCACAGTGTCTGAGTGGTTAGGTCAATAGTCTAACAGATTGTTGTATGTAGGTTCGAATCCTACCTGTGCGCCTATTATTAACTTAATTCTTAATGTTATGAAGGAAATTGAATTACCACAATGGAAAAGAAGTTCTAAAGTTAAAATTAGCTCTCTAGATGATTATGACTTTATTGGGATAATACGGAAATCAGTAAAATTTGTTCTCGTACTTTGTGATGATGATGATAGTGTTTTTAAACTGTCTAGAAATGGGAATATATCTCTTTTTTGTAAAGGGATTGAAGATTATCTTCGGGATATGTTAAAAGTTTCTTCTATAGAAAAAGCTTTTCTTTTTGACACTTTTAAAGAAGCTTGTAACTGGCTTTGTGAATAATTTTAAAGGATGCTTTCAGCAACTAAACGCTATGGATAAACGCAAAAAACAGCATCCTGCTAATATTGTGGGGTAAAGACTATTGGTAAGTCGGTGGTTTCATAAGCCATAATTATGTGGGTTCGATTCCTACCCCCACAACGATATTAATCCCTAAAGGATACGTACAGCAACTTCTTTTTAAACTTCATATGTTTAAGGGTTAGGCGTATCCTGGGGATTTTTTACTAACCAAAAAACTATTTATCATGAGTAGATTAATTAATGCAACACGCACTAAAGATGCTAGAACAACAAATTTAGCACTGACCCACTCTACCACATTATCCAATGTAGTAGATATGTTTTTCCTTGCTGGTGCTTCACGTACCATGCCTGATAGAGATATCATTACCCTCTTTGAGAGAGCAAGAGCAGAAGATGAAACACTTGCTTTTAAATGCTTGTTCTGGGCAAGAGACATTCGTCATGGAGCAGGAGAGCGTAGGTTCTTTAGAGTATTATGGTCATATCTAAGAGAGTTCTCAAATGATTTTGAGTGGTTTCATGAGCTTGAACAGCTCATACCTGAGTATGGTCGTTGGGATGATGTGTGGTATGGTATGGATGAGCTTACACGCTTCAAAGCTTTTTGGCTATACAATGTGCTTGAAGAGCATAAGAATGGCTTATTAGCTAAGTGGCTTCCTCGTAAAGGAAAAATCTTTTCTTCATTAGCAAGGCATAACAACCTTACTCCTAAAGAGCTTAGGCAGATACTGGTTAGTCTATCTAATACAGTAGAACAAAAGATGTGTGCTCGTGAATGGGATAAGATCAAGTATTCCACTGTACCCTCAGTAGCTATGAACAGGTATCGTAAGGCATTCCTCAAGAGAGATCCTGATCGTTTCAATGCTTATATCCATGATGTGACTGAAGGCAAAGATGTCATACGTGCAGGAGCAATATTTCCACATGAGATAGCTATGAGATGTTTGTATGATTATGTATCAGGCAATGAAGCTGCAGCTATTGTAGCACAATGGGAGGCATTACCTAATCTCATGGAAGGAGGTAAAGAAAGAATTATACCTGTCTGTGATGTATCTGGTTCGATGACTGTCAATAGAGGATTACCTATGGCTGTCTCTGTTGGATTGGGTGTATATATCTCAGAGAGGAATGAGGGTATCTTCAAGGATGCATTCATTACTTTCTCAGGTAAGCCGGAGATGGTATATCTCAAGGGTGATCTGTTTCAGAGGATGCGGCAGCTAAATACAGCTGATTGGGGTATGAACACTAATCTCACTGCCACTTTCCTACTAATTCTCAATTCAGCTAGGAGAGAGAATCTACCTGAAGAGGAGATGCCAGATAAGATACTCATCATCTCTGATATGGAATTTGATAAAGCTATTAGAACAGGACCCGGATGGCATTATGAAGATTTTGAAGAGACCAACTTCGATAATATCGAACATCTTTATAAGGATGCTGGATATAAGAGGCCACAGCTTATCTTCTGGAATGTCAATGGTCGCTTAGGTAATGTACCTGTACAGATGAGTGAGGGAGGCACTGCTCTCGTGAGTGGATTCTCACCAAATATACTCAAACAGATCATGTCTGGTACGATCACTACACCAGAGAGATTTGTTCTTGATGTGCTCAATGATGATCGTTATCTTGAAGTTGGGAGGGCATTCTCATGAGAAGAATAGAAATGATAAGGCTAGCACTTATGGGTATTGTAGCAGTGGCCTGTGCTATTGTTCTTCCAAGAGTGATGAAAAGTGATAACAAAGAAATTGAAAAGAATTTCACAAATACTCTTATTCATTCAGGTACGCTTGTAAACGATGGTAAGACTCTGATGTATACCACTACAACAGATATTCAACCAGAGGTATTACGAGCATTACTATACTTTAGTGAACATGATTATTACATTCTAATCCACACGAAATGAAGACACCCGATCAAATCTTTTCACATCGTTATGGTGGTAGCTCACAGAAGAACACAACAATGCTTAACCAGAAGCGAAGAAAGAAAAGGCGCAAAGCAGCTAAGGTTGCTCGTGCGCAGAGAAAATTTAACCTAATTAATAACTAAGGGACTCTGGGGGAGCATAAGCCCCTCTATAAGTAGACTGGGTTTTCTATGTTCCCCCCTCCCTTTAATTCTTAAAACGATGGTACAAGAATATACGGTATGTAATATTTGTGGCAAAGCTGCCCCAAGATATAAAAGACAAGGTTGGTATGATATAACTACTCTTACTAACCCTATTTGTTATAGAAGAGTTGAAAATGTTAATTCGGTAGAAATTGTAGCAAAAAGTAATGTACATTTCTGCTGTGGGACCTGCTTTATGCAATATATGCAAAACATAATTAATGATCTTGATAAGTTTTATAAAAATCGTAGTAAAACCAAAACAAAATGAAACTAGGTAGCGCAAACGTGTCTTTCCAGCATCTAAGAGATGTTGCTAAGGCGACCACTTGTACCTTGGTGGTAAAAAACAAGGTACACACGGGTATTGCTCGTTGTAGCAAAGAGGATTCCTTCTGTAGAGATACAGGACGTAAGGTATCCCTGTCCAAAGCTCTTCAATCTTCTGATCTCACTAAGAGACAGAGAAAGAATGTGTGGGAGGACTATCGTAACATGACTAACACTCCAAGATGGTAGCTATGAAACTATTTGATAAGAATGTAGTTATTGAAACTACTATGTTAGATGCACTTCAGGGGCATATATTAATATGTATCATGCCCGATGGTAGAGTTCTTGAGTTTGATTCTGAAGAGGGAGAAAGATATGAATACTCAAGTTTAGAAGATTGTATATCTAAAACTAATTATAATCCAAAAGAAGATTTTGACACTCTTGAAAGATCAGATTTTGATCAAGCTGTTATTGATGTTATTAAAGACCATTTTGTTGAAGGAACTAAATTCTATATTGCAGTATTATGAACATAGATGAATCAAAAATCCTCTTGAGCATAGATATGCAAGGAGGTTTTGACACACATGTTGAAGGACTGCAACATCACTGTATAAAGAAGGTTACATTAGGACCAGACTTTATATCAAGAGCATTACATGATCCTAATCCAGCTTATACACTTAAGGTGTTGAGAAAAGGAGATAGTAAGAGGAAATACTATTCCCTAACAGACAATATGAAGCTTCATCTGCATATTAAGCAGTATGTAGCAGATTATATGGGAATAGATTTCGGAGGGAAATTAGAAAATTTTAAATGGGAGTTAGTATGAAAAGACCGCAATGTGCAAGTTGTATTTCATTTAAGAAGCTAAGAGGTTATAGCTTCGGTGAATGTAATAATGATGAGTTCTTTCAGTACTGTGAAGACAAGAAAGAGCTAAAAGAGTTAAATACTCATGCGTTGGTTATTATTGGTGAAGGTGTTCCTTATGTTGGAGTGGATTATTGCTGCTCAAACTATAAGGCAAGAGGAAGTAAGAGTAGTGAAGTTTTCTCTTTTCCTTTATCTTCAATGAACTCAGGAAGAAGATCTTATTCTCCACCAGCAAAAAATAAGAGGAAAGGTGGTGTATATTATGATAATGCTGCACCTGTTTATGATTATCCTATGGATGGAGAAGAAGATATTGATGAAGAGTATATCGCTCCTCGTCAAGTAGCTCAAAAAATTCCTCCTCGTAAGGCACAAGGAGTTGGACAATTTCTTCTTAATGAGAGACAACAAAGGGAGTTAGAAGAGGTTAATAAGAAAAAAGCAGATCTCATAGAGCGTCTGAAAGAGGGTATTGAAGAAAAGTATAAAGAAGGAAAATTATGAGTAATATAGATGATTCACAAGCATTACCTTCCTATCCAGTTATGTTAACTGAAGATGATAGTAAGATATTATTATTATTAGTCAAGATATACCAGATCTATTATGGGATTAATGAGGTACGTCTGATAGAGCATAAGCAACATGATAATTTCTATGTACATCTCACTCATGATAATGAATCAACCATATTTCCTTGGTTCGAGTTTGTGCTCTTTGAGATTCCATCACTAATCAATGTGTTGTATACTGAGATAGAAGGGACATATAGTAAAGAGATGGATGAAGCTGATCTGTTAAAAAAGTTAGATTTTCTTACTATCGTAGAATCACTTGATAACTGGTCTGCTGATCTGACTACAGATTCTTTTCAGGATGATGGTACTATCAATGTAGAGTATGTATATAAGCTTTTTATCTGTTCTAAGGACTATAAGAAGAGAAAAGGAGATTATCCAGATACACAAAAAGTCTATATGGAGACTCTTATCGAGAGTATTGATGATTATTACAAAGAAAATATTTTCTTTGAGGATGATGACGATGATGATGAAATTGATCCTGGTGTGCTACAGATGCACAATGAGATAGTAGATGGAGAAGAACAAGAGGAAGAAAATAACCAAGAAGAGGAGGTAGTAGATGAAGTAGTAGAAGAAAATGGTGATAAAATTGTTGTAAAACTTTCAAAAAAGAAATACTTAGAAAATGGGTTATACAGAGGATTTTGAATATGAGTCGAGGCGGATTGAGTACAAGATTGATCCAGATAGACCTGGATTACGTACAGGAGAAGAGGATGTCGGTAAACCAATACCTGGCATTGATGAAGTTATATCTCTACGAGAAGGAGCTAAAAATCCTTCCCATCAGGATATACGAAGATGAACTAGAGTTTTTAGAAGAGCAAGGTTATATTGCTCGTACAGAGAATAATGTTCTTCTAACAGATACTGGAAGAGGAATTTTTGAGCAAGGAGGTGATCTCTTTGAAGAATTTTTCTCTTTATTTCCTCATCGAGTCCCTAATAATGCTGGTGGTTTTCGTGTCTTAGGCACTAAGGCATCAGACACCATTATGGGAAATAAGATGAGAAGAAAATGGAACCTTATTACAAAGGGTAACGCTACTTTACAAAAAACGATTATAGAAAGTTTACGGTATGAGCTTAAACACAGAGAACAAACGGGGGCCTTAGCTTACATGCAGAACATGGAAACATGGCTCAATAATGGTACATGGGAAAGGTATCAAGATATGATTGAAGAAGAAAAAAATACTAAAAAAAGAGAGGATAAAATTTTGTAAAACCAAATTAATTTCGTATCTTTGTATGAGATAAAGATGATTAGATGAAATTCATTGGAGAGGTAGAAGAGGGAATGAAGGGAAGATATAAAGGTCTCTCTACAAACATGGAAAGGCTTTCTCGTTTTGTGAATGGCGTACAGAAGAAATCATATGTTTTAATAGGAGCAAGTCCTAAGTCAGGTAAGACAGCATTAGTAGATGAATTCTTCGTGTTAGGACCATATTTACAGAACAGAGATGTCAATGTCAAGTGGATCTATTTCTCACCAGAAGTAGATCTAGTAGAGAAAATGGCAAAGTATACCGCATATCTTATGGATTATAAGTATGGTATATATTGTGATTCCAACTATATCTTAAGTAAAGGTGATAATCACCTCTCTCCCGAGCACAAGAAGCTTGTTGATGAAATAGCTCATAATGAGCTAAAAGATTTATTTGAGAACAAAATTCAGTTTATTGAGGATAGAATTCATCCTGAAGGAATGAGGAAAATTATTTTCGAACATGCCGAAGAGAATGGTAAGTTTCTACGTGAAGCCTGGTTTAAGGACGATCAGAAATTTACTAAGATCATTGGTTATAAAGAGAATGATCCTTCCTTATATACTGTTATCATAGTAGACCATATAGGACTTGTTCCTACACCAAGTGGATATACTAAGAAACAGGCGATAGATGAGCTATCCTCACGTATGGTATGGTTTAGAAATATCTGCAACTTCAGTCCAGTACTTGTAAGTCAGTTTAATAGGGATTTAGGTAAGATTGATCGATTACGGTTCAGTGGTGAACAGCTTACTCCTACGTTAGAAGACTTCAAGGACACTGGTGGGCCATCTGAAGACTCCACATTAACTATTGGTTTATTCAACCCTACAAAGTATAGACACTTAGAAAGGCATTTAGGATATGATCTGAATGCATTAGGAAAAGGATACCGAAGTATACATGTATTAGCCAATAGGAATGGGATAGCAGATGTATCTGTATCAGTTATATTAGAAGGTAAGACTGGACGATTTATTGAGTTACCAAGGCCTGATGAACAAGATGCTTTAAATAAGGTATATGAATATGTAGAAAGAAAGATGATTTAGTGATGTTACCAAAAGAAAAAAGCAAAGTTAGAGAACAAAATCCGAAGATATTGCTTCTGTACGGAAAGCCCAAGATTGGGAAAAGCAGCTGCGTAGCAGGATTAGAAGGATGTCTTATGTTGGATTTAGAGAAAGGAACTCATTTCCTTGAGGCAATGAGTATTGATGTACCTGATCTCAGTACATTAAAAAACATTAAAAATGAGATTATAAAAGCTAATAAACCTTATAAGTATATTGCAGTAGATACAGTAACTGCATTAGAAAGTATGGTTATTCCCTATGCAGGAGCACTATATAGAGAAACTGTACAGGGAAAGAACTGGCAAGGAAAGAATGTTCTGGAGTTGCCGCAAGGGGCTGGTTATCAGTGGTTAAGAGCTGCTTTCTTCAATGTGATTGAGGATATAACTTCCTTAGCGGATAATATAATTCTTATTGGCCATTTAAAAGATAAATTAATAAATAAAACTGGTGAGGAACTAGCTGCATCAGAGATTGATCTGACTGGCAAAATAAGTAGCTTATTGTCCGCGAGAGCTGATGCTCTTGCTTACATGTATCGTAAGGAGAATCAGAATATTATTAATTTTAAACCATCGGATCAAGTTATTTGTGGAACGAGGATCAAGCGTCTGGCTAATAAGGAAGTAGTGATTTCTGAATCAGATGATGATGGGAATGTAACCACATTTTGGGATAGAATTTATGTATAACATAAAAAAGTGAAGTTGATATGAGTAAAATTGATTTAAATTCGAATGAATTTGATGGCACTCTGATTTTTAATTCTGGAGTTGCTGGTGTTGTTGAAAATTTAAAGATTGGAGTAGCAAAGAAAACTCCAGAGGATAATGAAAAAGCTCCTGACTACAGGCTTAAGTTTTTTGCCAAGGATGGATCAACTATTGATAAGGCTTTTTATTATCTTCAGGATGGAGATGAGAAATTTGCTGATCGTCTGAAGAGACAAGGAACAGAGATCAAGCATCTCTGGGGTGCTATTGTTGGAGAGGAGAAGATTCCTGAGTTCAAGGATCAGAAAGACATGTTGGATAAGGCTTTTATTGCTTTCCACCAAGCGATTGAGGAAAATGCAGATAAGCTTTACCGAACTGTTGTAGATTATGGAACTAATGATTATCCACAAGCATATCTTAGAGTGCAGACATTTCCTCCGTATCTTGAGTCTATGACTGTTTCCAGTCTTGAGTCTCGTCTGGTACTGAGAAAGAATGCACGTATGACACCTTTTGTACCTGATAAGAAGGAAGCTGATTATGCAGATGTGCATACAGAAGATCAGCCTACTGCAGATGCAGGTGCTGCATGGAGTTGATTTATTAATAACTATAGAGGGGGAGCATTTTCCCCCTCTTTTTATTTTTTACTATGATAAACTTAAACTCAGTAGAGTATTCAGAAAAAGAGTTCCTAACGAAAGAAAATGTTTTAAAATATATAGATGAATATTCTATCTTTAGGTATTATATAGGAGATTTTCAGGTAAATGGTATCATGAAGAGTCCCTTTCGTAAGGATAATGATCCTTCTTTTGGAATCTTTTACTCTCAGATGTATAACTGTTTACTTTTTAATGATCTTGCCAGAGATGTATCAGGTGATTGCTTTGTTCTTGTCTACACTTTTGTACATCCTACCTTTACTTATCCAGAAGCACTTGCACAGGTAGTCATTGATTTTAATATCTCTGATAGGTTTATCTTACCGAGAAAAGGGTTCTCAACTACAAAGAAGGAGTATGGAGAAAAAGTTCTTGATCCTATTGTCCCAAAAATGAAATTCGATTTAAGGATCAAAGCTCGTAGATACACGACAGCTGATTATCGTTACTGGAATCAGTTTGGTATCTCACGCCCAACATTAAAAAAATATTCTGTTGTTCCTATCTCTCACTTCATGTATGGTAGAAAGGTGTTCAAAGCTGATAAGCTAGCTTTTGCTTACATTGAGAGGAAAGATAAAGAGACAACATACAAGGTCTATCAGCCTTATAGTAAGAAGATTAAATTCTTCACCAATATGAACTCTACTATTCATGCTGGATATACTCAACTACCCAGGACAGGTGAGTATTTAATCATTACTAAGTCACAAAAAGATATGATGTCTATAGTAGAGAATACAGGAGTAGCTGCTATTGGTGTCTTATCTGAGACTGTCATGATCAAGCTTAGTGTCATTGAAGAGTATAAGAAACGTTTTTCACAGGTTGTAGTTTTCTTTGATAAAGATCCTACTGGCATACAGATGTCTAAGAGATATCAGAGTGAGTATCTTATCCCTGCTATAGAGATTCCTGATGAGTTTGTTGACTGCACTGATTTCTCTGATATTATTGAGAAATATGATATTAAAAGAGCAAAAGAGTTTTTAGATTCTGAACTTCTTGCTTCTATATTTAAATTTACTATTGACGACTTACCTTTTTGATATGAAATACACATTAGATAATGTTGATGCTCATATAGAGATTCCTCACGAGAATATCGCATTATACATAGTTGATGAAAATACTTTGCATTTATATACTTATATAAATGGTATAAGAATTAGCCTTGTAGTAAATAGAAATGACTTAAACAATCTTTTAAGAAATTTACCTCTTATATAATTAAACTAACAGACATGAAAATAGAAGAAAAAAAAGAGCCAAATCCAACTACTTATGAATATCTTATAGGTATGATTGAAGGATGTATGCCAAATGATAATGATGTGGTCACTACTGAAAAACTACTTGATAAATTAATTAAAGAATACGCCCAACAGCACACTCTTGTTCGGGAGAAGGTGATAGATGTAGAAATAGAGGATATTTACAGAAGGATAAGAGGCCCTATACATTATACAACAAATAAAGATACTGGAGTTGTAATTCACGGGATAGCTCGTGCTACAAAAGATATTTATGATTTCATCTGCTCTCTTCCTGTCAAACAGCAGGAGAAGAGTGAAGCAAAGAGATTGCATGATGAATATTGGAGTAAGGTAAGAACTATTTATGATAAGCCCCACCAGCAGGAAGGGGCACTAAAGGAGCATAAGGGGCAGAGGTTGTTTGTGGAGTGTGAAGAAGAAACTGAATTGCATTTGATACAATGTTATCCAAATGATTCAAACGGAACATTTAAGGGATGGCTCAAACCCTACACCCCCCAACAGTGGATAGTGACGAAGGAATATATATTGGATATTATCATTACTAAAATATCAAGTTTATATACTTCATCAGGTAGAATATTTAACGAGGAATTAACTCAAAAAGAAATTTTCGATATGTATGATAGATTAGCTATTAGAATCAAGGAACTACTAACCAATAAAGAGAAACAGATATGAACATTTTAAGAGATATAAATCGAATAGCCAGAAAAGAACACCGATGTAATTATTGCAACGGAATTATACAAATTGGTGAAAAATACAATTGCCAAACTAATGTTTATGATGGTGATATTTATACATGGAAGGCTCATTTACGATGTCAGGATATCGCATTAGAACTAAATATGTTTGATGATTGTGACGAAGGTGTTACAACAAATGATTTTATGGAGATAATTACAGAAGCATATTATCAGATACAACCAGGGCCAGAACCAATCCCGGATTTTCATACACGCCTTGATTGTGTTTGTGATCATTATTTAATCACTAACCAATAAAGAGAAACTATGAAAACATCAATCTTAAATTACGGAGGATTATATGTAGCATTGGCTATGTTCTTGGTGTTGCTTATCCTGAAGCTGACTGGCTTAATAGGCTGGTCATGGTGGACAATCACCGCCCCATTGTGGGTAACCTCTATCTTTGATCTTGTGCTTGTAGGATTGGGACTATTGGCTTTTCGTAATGAAGATAATAAGCCGAGGAGGATGTATGGGTGATTATTGGTATCTTGACGGCATGTGGTATCGCAAGGACTCCCCGCAATGGGAGATGGATTTATATGGGGCAAACGTCGCGAGTGCCGGTGATCTTATTTTTAATAACATCGCCGAATACCTTGATGGTAATATTGAGATGACTAATAAAGAAGCTGAATCCTTGCTGAATCAAAGCCTTTATTTGCTTAATGCGGGTAAGAGATGGCCTGACCGTATGACGCCTGTTCAACCGGAAGGTGCAATACCATATCGTAAACAGTCATCAGCCACCCGTGATCCATGGATTCTATGTTACACTCTTGCTGTTAAACTGAATAAGATATATTTAATCAAAGCATTCAAACCACAGGTGAAGTTAAGAATACCGTCCTTCATGTTCTGGCGAAAGTATCTTATCACGGGTAAAGCTAAATACCTAATACTCTATTACTTATTTACTCTTAACTATCCACGTAAGGAATTCGTGCGTAGATTGCGGGGGTATATGAACAAAGCAGTTGAACTTAAAAATAAAAATCATGTTAAACGATAACGATTCAGCTAACTTAAAACATCAGCTTTCGGATGAGGCTGATAAGGAACACATGAATAGAATGCATCTTATTGTTGAAGAACAGGAATATCATCTATTCAAAATGTTAAATGCCAAAATATTCATGGATGGGAATATGTGGTGTGTAATGATTGGAGAGAACCCGATGGATGGTATTCAAGGATTTGGAGAGACACCGTATTTGGCTGTGTTGGATTTTAATAAGTCATGGCATTCAAAAATAGCAATAAAAAGTTAGCAGTTGAACTTAAACAGAAATGATATAAAAACAAAGCACGATAAACCATGACACAATTACCTACTGAAAGAGAGAAATTACTTAGCGATGAATGTGAGCGTCTAAGAAATAAGCTAAATGCTTTGGAACAGGAAGCGAAGAAGAGGTATGAGAAGGCAATAAAACACAAGATGTACATAGGGGATTATAAAAAGGGGGCGAAATGGATTGAGATGCCGGAGTGTCTATATTTTGATAGACTCATGATAGCATCAGGACTAACAGAAAAACAATAGACATGAATACAAAGCACGATAAGATAGTGGAGATATTGCGAAAATTGCGAGATGAACCAATCACTTTTATGACAGAGACGATACAAAGATCCGCTCATTTGCAGAAAGAGAAAGATGAAAAGGAACAAGGATTTCTTGAAAAATATACCATCGCCATCGAGGAGTTATATGAGCAGGAAACACAAGATGAAAAAGATATGATTAAATATGCTAAACATATTCATTGTAATAATGGAGTGGATGACTCCTGTAAGATTTGTGGTCACGATTTAAGACATCGTATTCATCTTAGAATAGGAGAAGAAAATAACAAATAAAAACAAATAAATATGGATAACAAAATTGCAATTTTAGGTTGGAAAACAGGAGATAACTCTTTTGGAGTAACACTTCCTTACTATGCCTATCTACAGAACTTCGGAGATGTACATATTATCTCTCCGATAAAGTATGTTGATTTTTCTCAGTATGATCTTTTGGTAATACCTGGAGGTCCAGACATTAATCCAGCAACTTATGGATATATACCGAGTATGTTTACAGGAGCATCTGATCCTATTAGGGAATACTATGATAGGTATCTGCTTCCACAAGCGATTGATCATGGAGTGCCCATTCTGGGAATTTGTCGTGGACATCAAGCAGTAGCAATCTTTTTCCGTCAAACAATCATACAATCAATGTATCATGAGACGAATCCAAGTAAGGAAAGAAGTAAGCTGGTTCATGATATTGAAGTGCATACAGAGATATTGCCTGAAGGACTTAAAGAGGAGATGATAAAGAACTTAAGTGCTTCAAAGAAGAATAAAGGACATGCAATAAGAAGGTCACAAGAGGTAAATAGCATGCATCATCAAGCAGTAAAGGGAGTACCTGAAGAGGCTGTTCTTCTTGCTTCTTATTACAATAAGAGTAGTAGTGATGATGATACGATAGAAGCGTTATATTATCCCGATTATAATATCTTTACTTTTCAGTATCATCCTGAAGAGATATGGGATGATTTGTCTATGAGCTGTGTAAGATATTTACTAACCCAAAAGAAGGAAAAGGATGCAAAAAAAGAAGAAAGAGTTCTTGACACTGACATCTCAGTATAGTGGTAATTATGATCTTTGGTTAGCTTATGGAGAATCTTTTAATCCTAAAGAGGTATCTATACCAGATAAGAAAGCTTTTAAACATGATGTTTGTTTTGCTGCATATCTAGATAAGTATTCAGGAAAAGAAGAGGAAAAAGAATATCATCCTCTTTTTGTTGATCTTCCTAAGACACTAAATGGTTGTGGAGCAACTTCTTGTATAGATAAGTTAAGAAAAGAAGTTCCAGAGATAGATGATGTTTTTGAAGCTTATAAGAGTCATCTTTTTGAAGAGCTAAGCAAGTATGTTGATATTAGTTTACAAGAGGATATAATTTGTTTTATACCAAGAAGAAAGTATAATTATCTACAGATGCTTCTCCTGGTTACAAAGCTAAGGACTCTTTTTGAACCTTCTTACTTATGGGCTGCATTAGGATCTATGTTTCTTAAAGAGGATTTTCCAACGCTAATCTTAGATCAGATATATTATTTATTAATAGTCTTTATCTATCGTGGTGGAGGAGTACATGGTGTATATAATCCTAGATTTTATGGAAATAAACAGAATGCTTATCAAGATTTTGATAAGCTGGTAGAGATGGCTGCTGATAGCAGGAAATATACTAATATTAATTTAAATTCAGGTTCTACATTATTAAAAACTAAAATAGTTTCTTTTGATATTAGTGATTTAGATGTTCTTAAAAAATACGATAACTTAGTAAAAAATCATAAACAAATTTTATTATGAAAATTTATGTGCATACAGATAATAAACAGGTATCAGTTTGGTTAGAGAAACTACTTGATGCAATCATTACAAGAGATCCAGAAAGAGCAGAGCTGATTGTTTTTCCTGGAGGAGATGATGTTAATCCAAATATGTATAATGAACCTGCAGGACAACATACTTCTTATAATAGACATGATAATACCTGGGAGAATATAGGAGCAAGATACTTTAATAAGAAGAAAATGTTAGGAATATGTAAAGGATCACAGTTCCTATGTGCTTTAGTAGGAGGAAAGGTGATTCAGCATGTGACCAATCATGCTTTATTTGGTACTCATGACATCAAGATAGGAGATAAGTCTTATCAGGTAACATCGACTCATCATCAAATGATGAATCCATTCTTACTGAATAAAGACAGTTATAAGATTCTTGCTCATCCTGAGCATAATCTAAGTACTGTTTATCTTGATGGGTATGATGATTCTCTTCCTGCTCCTCCAGTTGAACCAGAAGCAGTGTTGTTCAACAAAGGAATGCTTTCTGTGCAGTTCCATCCTGAGTTCATGAGTATGGATGATCCTATTCAAGAAGTTGTCAAAGAATGGATCACTATATTGATGAATATAAAGAAAGAGGATATGAAGCAAGCTGAAGAAGAAGAATTTATACCTAAGCAACCAGATGCAGAATACTTTGTAGGTCCTCTTGGTAGTAATTGGTATATAGCAGACACAACAATACATTATCCAACAACAACTACAACAAATTCATGACAAAGATAGCTGTTTATGGAACCTTAAGAAGAGGTTTCGGTAATTATAATTATTTTTTAAGTGATCAGGAATTTCTTGGATTAGAAGTTCTTTATCTTCCTTATAAAATGGTTTCTCTCGGTGGATTTCCTGGTTTAGTACCTACTGAAGCAGTTAATCCAATTGTTGTAGAGATATTTGATATTGATGATGAAGCTTTTCGTGGTATTGATTATCTTGAATCCTATCCTAATTTTTATAATAGGAGAAAAGTAGATACCTCTTTTGGAGAAGCTTGGATATATTTCCTTGAAGAATCTGAATATAATTCTTTGGAATGTATTGAATCAGGAAACTGGTCAGAATATATAGACTAATGAACTACTTTCCTAGAATAAGATCAAAGAATTACTCTTTGAATGGTATAAGGAGAAAAGCTCTTCCTGCATTACCTGTTAGAAGTATTATACGATTTGGATCTGTTACGCCTACTAATGTAGTATTTCCTAAATTATCTCCTGCTTCTATAGTAGAGATAAATAGTGTGGATGCAGTACGAACAAGCTCCTCTAAGCTCTTAATGAAAAGGGCTTTTGATGCTGCAGAAGTATCTCATCCTGCTTGGTATGTTTTCTCTAATAAAGGAACAGTTTTAGAATCTGAAAAAGTAGAACTAAGTTTTGATAAGCTTCCTTATCCTATTGTAGCAAAACGTTTCTATGGCTCGAAGGCAAGAGGGATGCAGCTGCTTAACACGAAAAAGGAGTTAGAGCAGTTCTGTACTGAGAACGATGTTCATACCTATTACTTAGAACATTATGTTAATATGAGTAGGGAATATAGACTTCACTGTACAGCTGATGGTTGCTTTTATACATGTCGGAAAATGCTTAAAAGAGATGCAAAGAACCGTTGGTATAGAAATGATTCTAATTGTGTCTGGATCTTAGAAGAGAATCCAGATTTTAATAAGCCTACTACTTGGAAAGCTATTGAGGAACATTGTGTAAAAGCTCTTAAAGAGGTTGGATTAGATTTTGGAGCTTTTGATGTTCGTGTACAATCTTCTGAGGTAGATAATCCAGGTTTTGTTTTGATAGAGATTAATTCTGCTCCATCTTTTGGAGAGGTGACAGAGATTATACCAAAACTTATAATGCAAAAAGCAAATGCCAATAACAGATAGTATATTATATAAAAGTCATAGAGATAATTCTTCAGTTTTTAATTGCTGTGAGGAGCTTAATGACGATGAAATTTCCTATAATGGTATTGTTCCAATGAAGTATTTTCTTAATCATAGAGATATTACTAACCAATATATTAAATGGTTAGAGATTCTTAAGAATAAGTTAAATATTGAACTTGAGTATGAACTATTTGAAAGAGATGTATATGGCTGGGCAACGTTTGATGATTTTAAAAGTATAGTAGATCCTATACTTGATAACTATCATACAGATCCAAATATAAGAACGACATATAGAAACTTATCTACCCATCAAGGAGTGCATGTAAGAGCAAAACAAACTCAATTTGGAGAAGAGGAAGGAGTATTATATATGGGTACTTATCTTGGATGGCTTTTGTTTCTTATAAACAGAGATGATGGAGATGAACTTTATCAAAAAGAGAATCTTAAGAGATATACCATTCCTTTTATGGATGTAAGATTTCCTCATGATGAATCTATGATGGTTTATTTTCGATGGTTCTTTGTTCGTTTATACGCCGAAGAGCAGGTAGTATGTAACTTCCTTATTGACAATGAGGATGAGATAGATGAACTTGTTCATAAGTATAAGAGCAGTTGGTATAATGCATTAATATATGCAGATCGGTTTATAAATAATTATCATATTTTCTGTGAGCGTATACCTGAAGAAGTAATAACATATGAAAAAATCTTAAAATTGTATCCAGGTTATTGTACTTTTTATGATCTTTTTTATAGCAACTTTGGGGAAATTTCGGGTCTTACAACTAAGGTAAGATATGTAGATAACACAAGAGGTAGGCTTACAGAAAAGCAAAGTAAAACTGTATTATTAGAGTTAAAACAAATACTACAAAAATTATGTACACAATAGGATCTGACCCTGAATTCTTCGTAGAGAAGAAGAATACAAGAATAGTTCCTTCGTTTGAGATCGTATCCAGAAGCAAGAAAAAGCCTATGGATCTTGGAGAAGGATTTTCCATGTTTTATGATAATGTGACCTTAGAAGGAAACATGCCCCCTGCAGAGACTCTTGAAGAATTTGTTACTAATATCAGAAAGTTAAAAATAAAAATGAATAAGTATCTTAATGTATGGAGTTCTCGAATAGTAGAATCCAGCTCAGAGAGATTATTCTTTTTAGATCTTGATGATAAAAGAGCAAAAGAATTTGGTTGTAGTCCCTTCTACAACTCTTGGACATTCCAAGAAGAAGTCTCTCCAGAGATAACTGAGAACTTCCGGGTAGCAGGATTTCACCTCCATATAGGTTATGAGAACACAACGGATTATCCAAATGAGCTTGTCAATTTTGCTATTGCAAGAGCTTTTGACTTTTTTGTTGTCTATCCATCTACTTTTGTAGATAAATACTCTTTAAGAAAAGATAATTATGGAGGTTTTGGTAAGTTTCGTCATAAGCCCTATGGTATCGAGCTACGTAGCTTAGGAGGATTCTTTCTAAGAGATAATTATCTCAAATGGGTTTATGAACAGACAATCAAAACTATGGATTTTGTTATTCAAGGAGGGAATGTTCGTAATCTGCTTGATCTGGAGATCACTGATATATCTATACAAAATGCAAAAGAGAAATTAGGGATAGAGATGATGCAACAAAAGGTTAAATCTGAGGTGGTACTTAGTGCCATAGAAAAATTTACAACCATATGAATATCATAATAATCTTATTACTTATACATATTCTTACTTATAAAAAATCCAATGTCCTTGCTTGTGGACTCTTTGGATGGTCAGGGAAGAATAATAGATATTTTAATAGACAAGCATTTACTCTATTAGGATTAGCTAATCAGGAACGAGGAAAAGATTCCTGTGGGGTCTATGATCGTAAAGGAACTCTTTATGGCGTTGGGATTAATAGTCTATTTAAGAACTATATACAGATGGTTCAACCAATCGCTTCTACTAAGACAGGATTAGTAATTGGACATACACGAAAAGCTTCTGTTGGGGTAGTAGGAGTAGATAATGCACAACCTATTACTCTTCTAAATGATGATGAGCATCTAAAATTTGTATTAACACATAATGGTACATTAGAGAATCATAAGGAACTAGCAAAGAAGTATAATATTGACATAACAAATCTAGAAACAGATTCACAGGTATTAGCAGCATTGATAAGCAGTACTGAGGTTGGTTTAAATATCTTAGAAGAATATATTGGAGCTGCTGCATTAGCTTTTAACTGGACTAATGATGATAGTGTATATCTTTTCAGAGGAGAATCGCCGATGTATAAATCTTATAAGCTGCCTGTTGAGGAACGTCCATTACATATCTATCAGGAATCTCCTAATAGTCTTTATTACTCATCTGAGGCAGGACCCTTGAAGCTGATTGCTCATAGTCAGGATGCTGTTAGGAAATTAAAAGGGAACATGCTATATAAGATCAAGAGGGGTGTCTTAACGGAAGTGATGGAGTTCGATAGGAAAAATTGTTATCAATCAGAAAAATCAACTTATTATCAAGGTTGGAACACAGCTGGATATTCGTATCCTTATAAGGATTATTATGATGATGATATTGATGATAAACCTTTTTATGAAAGAGGTGCTATTGTTCTTCCTAAGAATACTAGTGATAAAGTAAGAACAAAGTATAATTACCCTTCAGAGACTATTATAAAGGATAATAAGCAGGATCTGGGATTAGATATCTTTTCTTATTATAAGGGTCGTTTTCATATTAATGATGAGCTTGCTGAAGGAAAATATATTGTTAATGATTATGGATTAGTTGTTCCTAAGAAGAAAAAGACAGAGAGTAAGTTCACCTTATACTTTATCTTGGGTGTCCTAATGAATAATAGGGATGCTTATGAAGAAGCACTTGCTGAGAGAGAACAAAATAAATCTAAGTATATAAGTCCTCTTTCTACTGTTATTCTTAAGAACACTCCTTATCCAGTAGCACATTATCATGGAGGTGAGCCTAAGTTATATACTATTGATCCTGTTACTCATCATAACATGTTTTTCTCTGGTAAGCTAGATCCTGTTTTTACAAACAGAACTTATACTATAAAAGATGGTCTTGTTTCCAGTTATTCTGATTTAGGAAAAAGAAAGATATTAGAATATCAAAATATAAAGCTTTTAAAATACTGGCCTAATGAACACTAAGGTTGATAGAGATAGATTAGTTACTACAAAATTTGGTAAGACTGTTCCCCGAAGAGACTGTCGTTATATACGAGAGGAGTTCTATAAGGTTAATGAAGAAGTTTTCAAGTTTTATGGTAAGTGGTATCGAATAAATAGTGGATATCTTATACAAGATGTTGAGACGGGAGAGTGGCTTCTCAAGGCAGATCAAAACTTGATATATGGTATTGCTATAAATAAAGAAGGAAAGATTGTGCTAGGACATTTTAAAGAGAATGTCTTTAATAATATCTGTATTGATTATCACTCTTTGCCAGAGAAGTTCAAAAAGCAGTCACAAGCTGCTAATCCTTATGAGGTATATGCTTCTAATATTAATGTAGCACATAAGTTAGGATTAGTAGAAGATATTTCAACAGGTAACTTTACGTCTTCATCCAGAGCATCAAGTAAGATTGCAATTAACAATACATATCATTTTAATGTTGATTACAGCTTTGAGCATTCTGGAGATGGGATAAAGGGGTTCTTCAAAGAATATCTAAAAACTCTTTCTCCAAATGTCAAACATGGATTCTTGTTAAGAGACGTTTCTTTTGGTTGGGAGTTTGAGACTACTGATGGATTTATCCATCCAAGACATCTGGTAAAGACTGGATTGATTCCGCTACGAGATGGTAGTATAAATGGGTTTGAGTTTGCTACTTGTCCTCTTAGAGGAAGTAATGGATTACATGTCTTAAAAGAGGCAGCAAGAGTTTTAAGTAAGTATACTACTAAGAATACTTCTTGTTCATTACATCTTCATATTGGTAATCTGCCTAAAACAGAAAATTATCTAATGGTATTATATAATATCTGTAGGAAGATTGAAGGAGAGATGTATTCATTGTTTCCTACTTCCATAAGAACAACTTCCGTTTATAAGGATAGAGATTATTGTAGTGCTCTTCCTCCTTTTGGTTGGGAGATAAGTCGTATCATTGATTGGTTAGCAGGAATAGATGGATACTATGATGCTAAGTATAGAGGATTAGGAACACAGAACCATCCTGCAGACAGGGAGAATAATCGTAAATGGGCAATAAATTCCCGTTACTATTGGGTTAACTTTGTTCCCTTCGTTTTTGGTACTAGAGGAACTGTAGAGTTCCGTCTTCACACTGCTACAACGAATGAAACAAAATTGATTAATTGGTTGTTTATTTGTGCAGGAATTGTTAACTTTGCGAAAAAGTTCTCAGGACCATCTGATTTACCTACACGTATATCCTTATTTGATATCATGGAATCTTCTTACCCAAGTAAGAGTATCTCCACTTATCTGAATAAGTATATCCAGCTTAGAAAAGACTCAGTCAAAAAAGCTGAACAGCTAGGAGATTTTATTGGAACGATTGAGATGCAGAAAGATTTGAAATTTACTTTTCCTTTCGAAGGAAAAAATACGCTTGTTGATGCTTGATATGCATAAACTATTTAAGAATTGGGATCAACCTCTCTCAGAGCTTGGGAGAGGTCCCAATTTATTAAGAGCTTTAACAGCTTTAAATACTTTACATTCCAAAGGTATAAAGTTCTATCCTGAAAGAAAAAATGTGTTTAGAGCTTTTCGTATGGTTGATCCTGAAGATACAAGGGTGATTATTATTGGTATGGACCCTTATCATGATGGCACTCACCATACTGGTTATGCCTTTGCCAATCCGGTAAATACTATTAGGATTAGTCCTTCCTTAAAGAAGGTTATTGATTGTATAAGTGGGGATGATCTCTACTTAGATTTTGATATCACGTTACAGCACTGGGCTATACAGGGTGTCTTGGCTATTAATAGTGCTTTTACTGTTGAAAGAGGTAGACCAGGAAGTCATATTAATATCTGGAGGGATTTCACTGCAGAACTGTTACATACCATATCAAAGAATTTTGATAATCTAATATTCTGTTTCTGGGGATCTCAGGCACAGAGCTTTTCCTACTTAGTAGATGGAAGTAAGCATACTGTCTTAACTAGTTACCATCCTGCTCATGCTGTTTATAGAAAAGCTAAGTGGGAATGTGATCATTTTAAAAAGATTAATTCAATACTTAAAGAACCTATAAAATGGTAAAGAAAATTGTTTTAAAAAAGATTTGTAAACAATGTGGATACTGGGATTACAATAAAGTTCGTTGTTATAAGTGTTATACAACCAGATGTCCTGCATATATAAGAGATAGAGATGAAGACTGAAGAAAGTAATAAATTAATTTCTGAGTTTATGGGTCCACACATAGTTCCTAAACATTTTAGGAGAAAGGATTCTGATAGAAACAAATTAATTGATACACCTTATCATGACTCTTGGGATTGGTTGATGTTGGTTGTGGAGAAGATTGAAGACTTAGAATATGAAATCTGTATCATCAACAATGAATGTGAAATAGCTACTACGGGATATCATAATGCTACTTTTATATCTCAAATGAAAGACACTAAGATAGAATCTGTCTATGCAGCTGTAATAGAATTTATAGAGTTATATAATAATGATAAATTACGAATATTAGAGGAGATTTAAATTATGACACATTTATATCAATTTTTAGACAATGATGGTAATCTTACTGGAATGTATGTTTCAGAAGAATCCCAAGAAGATGTTCAAATGTTAGTTACTGACTTTTATCATAAGAGGAGAATTGAAAGATTAGATGATTATCTTGAAGAAAGAAATATATTTGTAGTACTTCCAGAATTTATTGACGAATTTTAAAAAATAGAGAATTATGAATAATCGCAGAAGAGGGATAAAGTGGGAGTTGGATAGTATAAAGGCGATTAAACACTTATTTCCAAAAGCAGTCTCATCGAGAGCCGAATCACGAATAAGAGATGCAGAAAAAGTAGATATTTGTTATACAGGGAAGTTTAACATACAATGTAAACTTACCAATGCTAGAATTAAGTATGATAGGATACTAAAAGAGATGCCAGAAGAAAAAGGACAAATAAATGTAATTTTTCATAAATTTACTAGGAAATCTGGAAAAAATTTTGTACCTTTGGGAAAATATGCAATACTTAATTTAGAAGATTTTATTAAACTAATTGAAGATGGATTGGAATGAGAGAGAGATACCCGGAGTGGTAAATGTTGAAGAGGATGAGTATCATGATATGAACTACTGTTCGTATAGTACTTTATCTAAGATTAGTAAGAGTGGTTATAGAGCATTACAGGAACAGAAGATTGAAAGCAAAGCTCTTAACCTAGGTAGTTTTATAGACTGTTATCTTCTAACACCACAGGAGCTTAGTAAGAGGTTTGTTGCTATACAGCAGGAACCAACAGCCTCCTTGAAGGTGTTAGCAGATTATGTGATAGAGAACTATGAGTCTGTTCCTGATAACTTATATGAGCTTAGTGAGGTGCTTGGTCTATGGATAAAGAACTCACAAAAGGTTGTAGAGTTAAAATTTACAGAGGAGTACATCAACTATCTAAAAAAAGCAATAGATAGTAAGGATAAGGAGAAATATACTTCTGAAGATCTTGATCTGGCTATTAAATGTGAAGCCGGATTGAAAAGTAATGAGATAACAAACTTTATCTTTAATCATGAGGATTATGGATTAGATGAGATCTTTTTTCAGACACAGGGAATCTTTGAATTAGAAGATTCCACAGGAAATACTATACCTATCAAATTTATGGTAGATATCCTTACTATTAGTCATAGTCTTAAACGAATATATCTTTATGATCTTAAGACAGGTATGGAACCTGTTGATAAATTTGAGATCAGCTTTCTTAAGTATAGATATGATATACAACATTATATTTATACAAAAGGAATAGAAGCTATAAAAAACATACTAGGATATAAGAATTATGAAGTAACTCCTTTGCAGTTCATCTATATCTCTAAGATTGAACCAAATATTCCTACCATATATAAAGTACCTGAAGATCTAACTATCTTCGAAGGATATACCACCAAAAGAGGTACAGAGATGAAGGGAGTAGATGAATTGTTACAAGAGTATCTTTTCTACTGTGAAAATCCAAATACACCACGTAGACTGGTACAGGAAGGCCCAATATTAACTTTAGATATATAATCATGTTAAACAGATCTAAAACATATCTAGCACCCTTAGTGCTTAAAGATATAGAAGAAATTCCTCTGGAGAATATAGAAAACACATATATCTTTTCTGATTTTGAATGTCTGGAGCCTATACTATATGTAATAATGAAACCCAATACAATTACTGTAGAGGAATTAAATAAGTTAAGAATAAATGCACAAATCATGGACTGTTTTGTCATTGGAGAAACTTATTTAATTACTATTACTATTAGTCCGGATCATCATTTTGAATATCTATGCTTTAAGAGAGGTCATTATAGTTGGTTTACAGAAGAAGCTAAGGTCAAGATACTTGATTATTTACATGATCATGTGAGTCCTAAATCCTATAAGCTTCTTGATCAAGTAAGGTCTGTCTTTATGAGAGATCCTATGCTTAAACGATACTATGAGAAAACATTAAACATGACTCTAGGAGAGGAACAGGAATTAGGAAATAAGATGGATGAGAAAGAAGAAACTTTTCAAAGTTATAAATATGAAAATTTTAGAAGACTTGAAGAAAAACATAAAGTTGCTAACGGATAACTCATCTTCTTATTTTACAGCAAGATATATAGTAGGAGAGTTAATGAGGCACTCTAAAAATTCCCCAAATGATTATGAGTTTGGGAGAGAGATTAGAAATTTTTTATATGATTTAGAGGATAAATTTAAATGATGACAATATATTCAAAAGAAGAAGTAAAGAAAGCTGCTTTATCTTATTTTAGTTCAGATATTCTTGCGGCTAATGTGTGGATGGAGAAATATGCTTTAAAGCTCAATGGTGAATTTATTGAAAAGACACCAGATGAGTCCATAAATAGATACACAGATGAACTTTATAGGATAGAGCAATCTTATCCTAATCCTATCTCCAGAGAAGATATTTATCACCTCTTAAAGGGATATAACTATTTTATTTTAGGAGGTAGTCCTATGTTTGGGTTAGGTAACAATCAGGAAATCAGCAGTTTGGGGAATTGTTTCGTTGCGGGAAATGATGAAGATTCTTATGGAGGTATCATAGCTGCAGATGAGGATCTTGTACAGCTGATGAAGCGTAGGGGAGGAGTAGGACTTGATCTCAATCATATACGTTCTAAAGGAAGTAAGGTCTCTAATGCTGCTTCTACCTCAACAGGTATTGTCCCTTTCATGGATAGGTATTCTAATACTACCAGAGAGGTAGCACAGGAAGGACGAAGAGGAGCATTGATTCTTACTATTGGAGATGATCATGAAGATGTGATAGATTTTATCACTGCTAAGGATGATCTTACTAAGGTTACTGGGGCAAATATCTCAGTACGTCTCTCAGATGACTTTATGAAGCTTGATACTGATCGTAAAAGAAAAGTTTGGACTTCTTTAGTTCATCAGGCATGGAAATCTGCTGAGCCTGGAGTACTCTTCTGGGATATGATCTTAAAAGAGTCTCCTGCTGATTGTTATAAGGAATTTAAGACTGTTTCTACTAATCCTTGTCAACCAAGTTATGCAACTGTATTAACTCCTTTTGGTATTTCTACTATTGGAGAGACTAATGTTGGTGACATAATTTGGTCAGAAAAGGGTTGGACGAAAGTTATAAATAAATCTTACTCTGGAAGAAAAGACGTTTATAAGTATTCCACTTCTTTTGGAAGTGTTTACTGTACCAAAGAGCATCAAATAGTAGAAAATGATAAAAAAGTTAAAGCTAAAGATGCAAAAGGAATAAATATTTTAAGAGGTGAACCTACACTACATACTAAGACAAATTATAAAATAGAAATTATGGATGGTCTAGTCTTAGGAGATGGTAGTGTACATAAAGCAAGTAATAACTTAATTTATTTATTTATTGGAAAAAATGACCAAGATTATTTTTCTTCAGTAATAAAAGATAATATTACTAAATATCGCCCAGGATTAGGTAAAAATATTGCATATGAAATAAATACTTCTCTTGAAGTCAAGGATCTTCCTAAAACTTTTTTAAGAAAAGTTCCTAAAAAATATTTTCAAGCTAATTCTACTACTGTTTGTAATTTTCTTAAAGGTTTATATAGTGCTAATGGCTCAATTATATCTCATAGAATAACATTAAAAACTAGTTCTAAGATATTAGTAGAACAAGTACAACAAATGTTAAACTCTATTGGAATAGCTTCTTATATTACTATAAATAAAAAACATCTTGTTTCTTTTAGTAATGGAAAGTATGAATGTAAAGAATCTTATGATTTAAATATAACTAGAGATAAATCTATATTTTATGAAAAGATTGGATTTTTACAAAAGTATAAAAATGATAAATTAAGAATTCTTTTAGAGAAAAAATCTTATACTCTAGAAGAAAGAACAAAAAAACTAATTAGTACTAGTTTTATAGAACATACAGATGTATATGATATCACAGTAGATAATGATACTCATACATATTGGTCTGGAGGACATAATATATCAAATTGTTCGGAACTACCATTGAGCAGATATGATAGTTGTCGTTTGGCTTCACTAAATATATACGCTTTTGTAGATCATCCTTTTACTAAGAAAGCAAAATTTAACTTCAAATTACTTGAGAGGTATGCTTACTTAGCACAACGAATGTTAGATAACCTTATTGATTTAGAAAATGAAAAGATTGATCTTATACGAAGTAA
>Ga0307443_1000369_pt1 | contig 29335 bp, 27 predicted proteins | sample SalMarSW160220MG_FD_202148 | JGI IMG/M metagenome (GOLD analysis project Ga0307443, IMG submission 202148) | Salt marsh sediment microbial communities from the Plum Island Ecosystem LTER, Massachusetts, United States - SW1601-220 | ecosystem: Environmental > Aquatic > Marine > Intertidal zone >... | reverse complement strand
GAAAGAGACATATGTATGACTATAGCAAAGCAGCTGGAAATGCCGGCACAGCTGGGAGATTGTCTGGCTGCAGTGGAAATAACAGAGCCCTGTCGCCTAAGGAGTGACTCCAAAGGTGATAAAGGGTCTTCAGGGGCCCCGATAGATAGACGGAATTGTCAGGTTAACTGGGCTATTGCCTTTGGGCTTAGCCTGTCGTAAAGACACTGACGGACACTGACGAGAACACTGAAAGACACTGACAAGTCAGTGTTAATCCGTGTTCTATGAGGAGACAAACAAGAAAATGGTAAATATAAATTTTGTGCCCGATGATTACGTTCAAAACAACGAATCTCGCAGAACAAACTTGATGTATCTTGTGTTGTTTGTGGTGTTGATGATAGCGTTATGCGGTTCATTTATGACCATCAAAATACGTCAGCAGGCCTGTAGTGTTAAAGAAAAACTCGTGAATACAAAGATGGCTCAGATACAAAAGGCCATAAGACAGTTCGAAGAGCTTCAGGCCAAGCGTGGTGCAATGATGAGGACCGCTCTTACGACTGCGGAGCTGCTTGAGCCGGTGCCGAGAAGTGTTTTGTTAGCGTCATTGACGAACAACCTGCCTTCGGGTGTCTCGCTGATAAAACTGAACCTGCTTCAGAAAGAGCCCAGGCAAAGCAGCCAAGCTGCGCCAAGCAGTAAATACCAAGCCGCACAGGCTAAAAAGACAGCAGCAGAAAACAACGTCTCACCAGAGAAATTAATAGAGACCCATATAGATATCGAAGGCATGGCTCCGAGCGACCTTCAGGTTGCAGCTTATATCGAACGGCTGAGTAATTCGAATTTGCTGGACAACGTAGCGCTGGTGGAATCAAAAGAACATAAGATCGAGGAGAGCACGTTCAGGCGATTCAAACTGACGGCAATGCTCGGGAAAGACGTTCACCTTACCAAGGAAGACGTTAAGAAAATCAGAGACGGAGCTGAGAATACATTGTGGAATTTTTGACCACAGATTGCACTGACGATTTCGGATTTCACAGATTGCTCCGTGTTAATCAATTCGAATCTGTGTCATCTGTGGTCCCTAATAAGAAGAGGACATAATTATGACAAGCGGTTTTAGAAAAATAGTATTTTCCGTCTTATTGTTCGGTGTGACTATGGTCGGCTACCAATATATGATTAAGCCAGCCAACAGACATCTGGCCGATACAAAAGGGCGTCTTGAGACAAAACTGGTTCAATTAAGCAAATTTGGAGAAGCCGCTACAGCGGCAGAGGACCTTACAAAGCAGCTTGAGCAGTTGGAAGAGGCGATAAAGTTTTTTGAAAGCAAGCTGCCTCCGAAAAGTGAAATTGACAAGGTTCTTCACGATGTAACTGTAATTGTGCAAAAACATGGTCTAAAGCCTAAAACAATTCGAACGCTCAAGGAAAAAGATAATAGCGGCTATATAGAGCAGCCGTTAAAAATGGAACTGGTGGGCAATTTTAGCTCCTTTTACTCGTTCCTATTAGAGCTTGAGAATCTTCCGCGCATAATGAAAATTCGTGAACTTAAGCTGGATAAGAATAAAAGCGTCGAGGGCCAGATAGCTGCCGATTTTATAATAAGTATCTTTTTCCAGAATAAAATCGGATAACAAATATTCCATCTCAAACGAGATACAATTTAACGGAGCTTAATTATGTTATCTTTTTTACGCGACCAAAGCCTTGAAAATATACCGGCACAAAAAAAGACGAACAAAACCGCCGGCAAGGCACCTGGTGACGGCACCGACAAATCACAGGAATCTGAATACCTTACCGTAGCGACTCAGAAAAAACGAACTCGGAAAAGTACCAGGCTGCTTGCAGTTTTGTTTATTATAGGTCTGCTGTGCCTTTGGTTTATGATAAAAAAGAGCACCCCGAAAGCAGTATCAGCGGCGTCTGTTGAGACGGAAGACACGCTGATTGAGACGGCCATTGCCCGACTGACCGGCGTTAAGTCAAGAATCTTTAACAGGATGGATGAAATAGTCAAAAAATTCTATGAGTTTTCGAACGTACCACAGGTCAAGGTCAATGAACTATCAAAAAATCCTTTCGAGGTCGAAACGTTTTTAGCCAATCTAAGGAAGAAACCCGGTGCCGGGGAAATTGACGCACAAAAGCTATGGCAACAGCAGATAAGATATAAATCAGAGGGCATGCAGCTTTTGAGTATTATGCAATCGAACGGGAGAAATTGCTGCATGATAGATGATAAAATCCTCTATGAGGGCGATTCAATAGAAGGTTTTAAGGTGCTCCAAATTGGCGATAGTGACGTCAAGCTTGAATCGGATGGTGTACAAATAATATTGAAGTTATCGGGATGAAACTACCCTTCATATCTGAAAAAAGAAAGGATTCATTGAACCCGAAAAAGGATTTAGAACGGAGCTTAGACCCCGGTTCGACACCAAGTCCGGACTGCTCCGAGGACCAGTTGGTACGCGGTCTAAGTGAGCTTTATTCTCCGGAACAGGCGAGCGAATCACACATGTACGATATTGCTGACGTCCTGCTGGAGATGGGCAAGATTAATTCTAAGCAGCTCACAAGCCTGCGAAAACAGCAGCAGGCAAAACCAGCTTCCGATGTCACAGCCTTGCTGTTGAAGATGGAAAAGATTAGTGCTGATGATATTTTGACGGCCACGGCCAAACTATACGACCTCGAGTTCAGACATATAGGGCCGGATGACGTGCAGAAGGAAGCTCTTGAGAAACTTAACATTGATTTTATAAAGAGCAACTCCGTTTGTCCGATTGCGATAGAGCAAGGGACTTTGGTTGTTGCAACAAGTGAGCCGGCAAATGTCCTCGCGATAGAGGATGTGAAAAGACAAACCCAAATGGAGGTGAGGGTCGTAGTGTGCAGCACGAAAGACATTAAGGCCGTGTGCGATTCCTTCAAGGATGAAAGGCTTGATTATGACCTCGACAATATCATAAATGATATGGCGGATGTTGAGGTCGTCCAGGACCAGCAGGAAGATTCCGAAGACCTGGAACAAATGGCAGGCCAATCGCCTGTCATTAAGTTCGTCAATTATCTGATTAGCAACGCAGTGCGTGAAGGCGCCAGTGACATTCATATCGAGCCAAAGGAAAAGTCTATGAAGACAAGGTTCCGCATAGACGGTGTCCTTTTCGAGATGAAGCAGTCGCCGTTGAATATGCATCCTGCGATCGTCTCGCGCATTAAAATTATGGCCAATCTCGATATTTCGGAAAGACGCCTGCCACAGGACGGCAAAATCAAGGTCAACGTCGGCGGAAGAGCAATCGATTTGCGGGTTTCGATACTGCCGACGAACCATGGAGAAAAAGTGGTTATCCGTGTGCTGGACAGCAAGACCGTTCTACGAGGTCTTGAGCAGTTAGGTATGGAGTCTGATGTGATGTCTGTTTTTCGTGGGCAGATAGCGCTGCCTCACGGGATTTTACTGGTTACCGGCCCTACGGGCTCCGGCAAGAGCACTACTTTATACTCTGCTCTGTGCCAGATGGACGGCGAAAAGCTGAACATTTCGACAGTCGAGGACCCGGTGGAATATGAGCTTGATTTTTGCAATCAGGTCCAGACCAACGAGAAGATTGGGCTTGACTTTGCCTCGTCGCTTAGAAGTCTGCTTCGTCAGGACCCTGATGTGATAATGATTGGCGAGATTCGTGATAACGAGACGGCCCGGATAGCGGTCCAGGCCGCCTTGACAGGACATCTGGTCCTTTCGACACTGCATACAAATGACGCAGCCAGCAGTATTACCAGGCTGGTGAATATCGGGATTGACGAATACTTGATAGCGGCCTCGTTGAATGCTGTTCTTGCCCAGCGATTGGTCAGGAAGATTTGTCCGAAGTGCAAAAAGACGTATCAGGTTCCCGAAAGTATGCGTGAATATGTAAAAGCCTCCGGAATCAGGACCAAAAAGTTTTATCACGGTGCCGGCTGTGACGATTGCAGGGGCTCAGGATATGAAGGGCGAGTTGGTATTTACGAGCTGTTGGTTATTGATGAAAAGTTCAGGGATATGATTAACAGGGACTCATCGATTAATAATATGCGTCGGATGTTTCGAGAAAGCGGCCGGCGGACTTTGTTTGACGATGGATTTTTAAAAGTAAAGCAGGGCCTGACAACAATAGAAGAGGTGCTTAGAGTAACTGAAGTGTACGGCAAAAACGAAAATGAAGTTTTTGTCGAAAATGTCGAGTAAAAACCCGAAGTGTAATGCGAGTTATTTGAAGGAAAGTGTGAAATGGTAAATATAAAAACTATATTAGCAACGGCTATAGAGAGCAACGCAAGCGACGTGCATATCAACGTTGGAATACCGCCGATATTGCGAAGGAACACAGAGCTGATAGATATGGATTTCCCTGTTGTCAGCGATAAAGACGTGGAAGAAATGATTAATTCGATGGTTGAAGCGGACAGGTTCAAAGAATTCAAACAAAATAAAGACCTTGATTTCTCAACAAGCCTGGAGGACGGCCATCGGTTCCGTGTTAATGCTCATTATCAGCGGGAAACAATGGCAATTTCGTTTAGAGTGATTCCTAATGAGATTCCTTTGATAGACGATTTGTACCTGCCGCCGATAGTTAAAGAGCTGACAGACCTGCCGAGAGGCCTGGTGCTTGTAACAGGCCATACCGGGTCTGGAAAAAGTACGACACTTGCAGCGATGATAGGATTGATTAATACAAAGTACAGAAAACGCATAATGACCCTGGAAGACCCTATAGAATACGCCATAGAGAACCAGGAGAGTATGGTAGAACAACGCGAACTCGGTTGTGACTGTCCGGCATTTGCCTCAGGTCTCAGGCATGTTCTGCGACAAGACCCAGATATCATAATGGTCGGCGAAATGAGAGACCTTGAAACCATCAGTTTCACAATGACCGCCGCTGAAACAGGACACCTTGTCTTCAGTACTCTGCATACGATTAATTCTGCGCAGACTATTGAACGTATCATAGACGTTTATCCCGCGGCTCAGCAGAACCAGATTCGAACAATGTTGGCTAATACACTCCAGGCAGTCATCTCGCAGACATTATTTAAGCGAATAGACGAGCCGGGGATGGTGCCCTGTACGGAAATATTGCTTTGTACCTCCGCGGTAAGGAACTGTATTCGAGAGAACAGAATCTACGAGATACCGAATATTATTGAGACTTCCAGAAGATTGGGTATGCAAAATTTGGATTACAGCATTGCCGAGATGTATTCCAAGGGTTACATCGACAGAGACGAGGCGGTTATCCGCTCAAGCAATCCTGCCAAGATGGAAAAGACCCTTGTGCATGGGGATAATGTTGACATTGTCCAGGCGCCTAAACTGGTAAAATCAAAAAGAAAAAAATAAGGCGAATACATTATGTTTGAAGAATCATCACAAAATTCTAAAGGTTCCTCCGCCGGTTTGCTTCGCAAACGCGAAGCAGCGGGGGCGGTTTCCGAAACTCAGCAGCCAAGTCAGGTGCCGCCGGAGCAGGGCCAGGAGTCTTCCCGTCGCGGCTCGTCCACGCCGAGAAAGGCATCTACAGTCACAAATCACATTAACCGACAGCAAATCACCTGGCAAAAGATAAGGACTTTCAAAGTTGAGTGCGGGCCTGGCAAAAAGGATATTTTGAATTTTACGAAACAGCTTTCGATTATGATCCGGGCGGGTATAAGTCTTCAGGATTCGCTTGAGTCAATAGCTGAGCAAATGGAAAAAGAAAAATTTAAGCTCGTCATTTTTGATTTGAAAAATCAAATCGAATCCGGACAGAGTTTTTCCCAGGCTCTTTCGGAGCATTCGGACATATTCAGCGAGCTTTATATAAATATGGTTGCTGCAGCAGAAGTCAGCGGCTCGCTCAGTAAAATGCTTCAAAAATTAGCGGAGTATCTGGACGCCGAAGCCGATACCCGCTCACAGGTTAGAGGCGCGATGGTTTATCCGATTATCATAGCATTTATGGCCGTGTCGGTGACTATTTTCCTGTTGTGTTTTGTCCTGCCTCGGTTTACGGCCATCTTTGCGGGCAAGGAGCATCTTTTGCCAGGACCTACGAAAGCCTTAATGGCCACCAGTGCGTTTATGAGGGGATACTGGTATTTTATTATACCGGTTATTGGTGCTTCGTTCTGGGGATTTTGGTATTTTATAGGCACTGAGGGCGGAGGGCGATGGTGGGACAAAACCAAATTGGTATTGCCTCTTATAAAAACGCTTTGCCGAAGTCTTTATATAACAAGAAGCCTGCACACGATGAGCGTACTGACAAAAGCCGGTGTGCCGATACTCAATACTATTTCGATAACAGCACAAATTGCGGGAAACATTCTTTATAAAGAGATGTGGCTTGGCGTCTATGAGGAAGTTCGTCAGGGTAAAAAAATCGCATCCAGTCTGAGTCAGTATAATCAGATGCCGAGCAATGTAGTGCAAATGATAAGAAGCGGTGAAGATTCAGGTACTATGAGCGATGTTCTAAAAGATGTTTCCGATTACTACGCAAGAGAGCTCAGAACTGTTATCAAAGCAGTAACCTCAATGATAGAGCCTATAATGATAGTTGTGATGGGTGTTTTGGTTGGCTTTATTGCGATGAGTATTATTCTGCCGATATTCAAGATGTCCAGTGTTGTTATAGGTAAATAAATTCGTCGCTTGTGTTATAGTTCAGGATGTTACGATTGCAATGGGGGGTGCGAAATGCGAAAACAAAGATCACACAGATTTAACCGGATTAACACAGATTACGACATACGAGATACGAGATACGAGGGTGGGTTTTCACTTATCGAGGTGTTAATTGCAATACTGCTGCTCGGTCTTGCCATTGCCTCTCTGGTTACAGCCAATAGTGCGTTCACAAAAGCTAACGGTGCCGGAGCAGAGTTGTCAACCGCCGAGTTTCTCATTGTACAGGTAAGAGAGCGCACCGCCTTGGTTGGCTATGCTGATTTGTATGCTTTTGACGACAAGAGCTTTTCCCCGCCACAAAACGCTAATGGAGATGTTCTTAATGACCTTGCTGCGTTTAGCCAGCAGATTACAGTTGAAAATGTCAGTGATTCAGATTTTGAACAGGTTGTTCCTGATTATGACCCTAACAGCCACTTTGTTCGAATAACTGTAAAGGTTTTTTTGAACTCAAGAGAAATCAGCTCATTTAGATGGCTCAGAGCCCTATACTAAAACACAGATTACACAGATTAACACAGATACAGATAATGAGATACGAAATGCAAAATACAAGATACAAAAAACGAGATACTCCACAGGACACTTTACGGTGGAAATACGAAACTGGTTTTACGATTGTGGAACTACTGCTTGCCCTGGCAATAGCCAGCATACTGCTCGCTGCGGTAGCTACTGCCTTTAACGCCTCGATTATAAATTACCGCGAAAATGAGGACATCTTTAAGGCAATCAACAGCGCCAGAGGAGCCCTGTTTCGGATAACAAGTCAACTCCGTGACGCAAATTCGGTTAATCCAGACTCGCCAGACAATGAATGTGCACTGGAAACCGCCGACGGCGACTTTGTAACCTATCAATATAACAACGTAGACAATAAACTCTATCTAATCGACGGTTCGCCTGGTAGTCCTTATGTACTTTGCGACAATGTTACTGCTATGACTTTTACAAAGGATACGGTGTTTATTGAAAGTATAGAAAAGGTTAGAAGTGTTCAGATTTCTATAACGGTTACGCGTGGCAATATTCAACGAAAGATTTCGGCTGCGGCGGTTATCAGAAGAAATTTGAGCTGGTAATCGTTGTTTTAGAACCAATAGTTTATATCAAAGCATCCACAATTGACTGCCACAAACCAAATTTACAGAAACAATGTTGTACCGATATAATTTGTCATAACTTGTTTTAATATCTATCTTTACATTGACGTACAGATTATCATCTCTCATTTACACAGTTGTTTTGCACAAAAATCCTTGATTTTTTAATTTTTCTTAATCATACTATAAGCGAATATCCCTTACTGCTTAACTTCGTAAAGCAAGACAGTGGGGCATTGTGCAAGGGGCGGTTAGCTCAGCTGGATAGAGCGCCTGCTCGACACGCAGGAGGTCACTGGTTCAAGTCCAGTACCGCCCAGTTGTGGGGTTTTCGCACCTTTTCGCACTGAGCAGCATATTCCCGCTTAGTCTCGCAACCACAAGGGGTTAAGTCGCTTTCCTCACTGTGTTCGTGCGGCTCGGTGCTGCTCGGTGCGGCTGTAGTCTGCACCGTATTATGCACCCTTTTTCCTTGACAAGAAATTTCGGCATTTCTTAGCAGCGACATCTTGGCCGCATCCCGCATATCGGCCTCTGTAATTTGTGCGTAATGCTGCATCGCAACCGCCGGTGAATTTCCTATCCAGCTACAAACTGCCTTGACGTTTCCACCCGTAATTTTGAACAGTTCAGTCTCGCGTGTGCTGCGCAGGTTCTGGAATATCTTCGGCCAGACATCAAGCCCCGCCTGCCTTACAATGCGCCGCATGTGGACACTAACATTAGCGCCCGGGCGATACCGCGTAATGCAGAAAATGTCACCCTCTCGCGCGTTATCGAAAGCATCCTGAAATAACGGTTTAAGCTCAGGAAACATCGGGACGGTTCTGATACCACTGTCGGCGTGGTGCTCTGTCTTGCTGGCGTGGACGATAAAGCGGTCGTGGTCGAAGTCCACGTCCTGCCATCTCAGCCGTAGGACCTCGCTGGGACACCGCAAGCCCCCCACAGCGTGCCAGGCCAAAAATAAGCCGCCATTGTACGTCTGGACAGGCGTCCAGCACTTTCAAGGCTATCTCCTGCGTCACGTAATAAAACTTTGCCGGATTCGCTCTGATAGATACAGGCTGGCCCCGAAACGGATTTTTTTCAATAAGCTCGGCATCAATCGCAGAATTGAAAAACTGCCGGGCGATTCCCACATGACGCCTTATAGAGTTTTCGGCAAGCCCCGAAACGCTTTGAAGATATACCCGATAATTCTTTGCCTGCCGGACAGTAATTTCACCGACAAGCTGGCCTCTGAAAAATGCTTTTAACTTTCTCTCGGCATCCTGCCATTTTCGTTTTGTGCTTAGTTTAGCATCCGGCCTGCCTTCGATATAGCGCCTTACCCATCTGGCAACCGTTACACCCTTATCCCGGCTCGGCTCAGTAAGCCCCAGAGTTTTCAGACGTTTTCTAAGTCCATCGGATATACCATTAAGCCAGTCCTGCACCGCCTGCGGCATTACATCGCCTGTATTCCTGCACTTGATAAGATTCTCGATATTCACCTTAGCGGTTTCGATTTGTCTTTTGTTAACTTTGCCTAAGCTGATTTTCGGCCTTGATTCGTTTTCGCCGGGACTAAGCTGGACCGCATATCGAATTCCCTTAGCTATTTTTTGTTTTATAATGCTTGCCATTAGTCACCTCACTTTCTCTGTTTTCCGTTGTGCCTTCAAATTCTCTTTTATGGCCTTGATTGCCTGTTTTTCCCACTTATCAGATTCCGGCTTTTTATCTGCTCCGATCATCCAGTGTTTTTCTTCGATGTCAATAGCCGATTTGTCGATATGCTCGGCTGACTTGCCCGGAATGACTATCGCCACAACCAGAATCGCCCAAACTACCGACAATAGGTCGTTGGGTATTAAGTGCAAAGTCGTAAAAAGATAAGTCGCAATGCTTAAAAACCAAATGTAAATAATTTTCTTGATAATCGGCTTTCGATATTTTCTCGACAACATCCTGCGCCACCAGTGACGGCTGTCCCTGCGTTTTTTTACATATATGCTGGGGTACATTTTATCTCCCTTAAAATATGGGCGGTCGGTAATTTCGCATCCGTAAAAAAGTGAGCCGACCGCCCGTGGGGTGAGCAAAAAAATGGCGCATGACCGAAAAAAACAGAAAGATTTGAAGTGCCAGCCATGCGCCAAAAGCACAATTCTAACCAAGAATCCTTTTTTCCAGTAATTTTCCCATAGGCAACCCCGCGCATGAGAAACGCCCTCCGGCTGTACCCCAGCACAAAGACTGGTCCTTCGGGCGTTTCTACGCTTCAATATTTGCGTGCTGGGGTACATTTCATGCCTTTCTGTTTTAACAATCACAAAGTACCCCGGCTCTAATCAAAAGTAAAGAGAAAAATAAAAATATTTTGTTGCGAAACCCCCCTCCCCCTTTCGCAATGTACAGCCGTTCCCTTTTCCCACATGCCGAGTCACAAACGGGGGTCGCGTGCACCGTTGGGACATTTGTCCCGACGGCATTTCTCGGTTGTGAATCGGGTTTTAATGATAATATCTTTCTCGCCACCCAAAGCTCCACCGCAAACAATAGAGTCTTAGTCGCTATTTATTTTTCAAAGAGCGCCAATAGTTTGCCCTACAATGGCCAAACTCAAGTCGATTAGTCCTATGAGACTACCTTTTGCCGCCATTTCCAAAGTCCCTCGATAGCCAGAAAAAAAAATATCAAATCTCTTATGAGCAGACTATATATTCCTGCGTCAAAATGAATCACCGCAGTTATCGCATTGCTCACAAGCCAGAGATAAAAGCAGACGATTAGTTTGCGGTTGTTAAAAACTACACCTAAAATAGCCAGTGACGTTGAAATTATTCCTAATACTTCTGCAAACATTTTTTGTCCTTGAAAAATCAGGCCGGGACGGACGCTGGAGTAAACGTCCCCGCTGCCTTTTGACGGTTCCCGGCCCTACGCGAATGAAAAGGAGAGAAAAATCCACTTGGAAGTAATTGAGAATCATTCATCTTAACGGTGGCTTATATTTTGCGCGACCTCCATTGCGATTTATTATGCGCCCGGCTAATCGATACTTTCGCTCATGCTCTCGTCTATTTTGCTGTTGCTTCTTTTCAATTTCCTGCATCAAAATTTCGTCCACTTCGTCCTGGTCGCGCAAAAAATCTTCGCGTGTGTAAGTATGTTGAGCAACCGACTTGATTTCGACAGCTACTGTGGTATCTGGAAAGGCCGGAAAAGTCACAGGCCCGACATCAAATAACTCGGCAACCTCTAACAAAATTCTGGTATCTATTCCGCCGGGTTCAGCTAAAATCCACTTGTCTTTTTTGGGAATAAAACTAAATGAATTTCCCGATAAATCCTGCCTTTCTACGCGGCGCGCGACGGCTTCGCCCAACGCATCGCCACCGATTAGGTCGGCATAATATAACAAGCCCATTGCATCACTATAAAGCCGAAGCGTTTTATTTCTTGTGCGCGCCAACAGCAGGTCTGAATTATGATTCATTAGTGCTCTTACATCAGGCTTTGATTTCAGAACTTCATCGAAAGCTCCCGGCTGAATTTTTTCCTTCCATCCGCCGAAGTTCACAGACAACTTATCGAATATAGCGGCATAGCCAAACAATGTCACTTTGTCGCCTCTGGCCCGATATTCTGTCGGTTCGGCTAATAGACTTTCCCGGCCCGGCGCGAATAGACGATGTTCGATTGCCGATATGGGCGCCTCGGCTTGTTCAATTTTTGTTAGCCGCCGACGCAGACTAGAATTTTCCCAGCCACGCTCCAGCGTAATTTGCTCAGTCTCATTTTCGCGAAGTGCTTGCAACAGCTCATTCCGTTTTTTGGAATTTTCTGTCTTTGCAAGTTCTTCTCGCGCTAACCTGCTAAAAGCATTTATCCGGTCTCTCTCAAAATCATGGTAGCGAGTCAAACTTTTTGCCGCAATGACTAAATGACTTTCCGTAATAACAGCTCTTTCAATTTTAGATTTTTTCATTTTTATTTTCCTTTGAATAATATTTTTGTTTTTGCATTATATGTCCCTCCTAAAGTTTTTTATGGCTTTTGCCTTTTGTTGCCAGACCGACACTGGCCCGGCGGCTGTCTAAGTACCAAGTCAGGCTACTAATGCCGCCGTATAAAGTTTGCAGCTCGTATGGCCATGTAGTCCAGCGAGCTGGCCGCCGGTCCTGTCGATAGCCCAGCGTACTAAGAAGTAAGAAAAATTTTTCTTGATCTTTGAGCGCAAGTTCAACTTGTTCAAATGCCTTAATAGTTTTCTTGACATATCCGTTTCCTAGTTCCTCAAATGCCTTGCAGTTCCGTAGAATTATTTTAGATTCAAGTTCCGCAATCAAGCCCTGCTGAATCTCGATCGCCTTTGCAAGAGCTGTTCTGCGGCGGGATAAATCCTGTTTCTGCGTATCGGTACTCTCGACCACAAATGGCGTACCGTTCAATATGTCCAGTGCATCCTGTTCGGGCGAAGGCAATGAAGACCCACCTTCATAATACGGCTCATAATGAACGTTAAGTTTATTTTCGATATCGGCCAACTGTTCCTTCAAACTGATTAACTTTTCCCCGGCAGCTCGCAATTCCAGATCGTCATTCACGTTTGGTATCTGTTTGACAATTTCCGGATTCAGCTCCTTGAATTTCTTGATTTCTGATTTCCTTGACAACATTTTTTTTCCTTTCAATTAAAATTTTTTTTGATTTTAACAGGCTATTGCCGGACAATTTTTTCTTTCGCTTATGAAAATCCTGTAATGCCGCGATAACGATCGGCCTGAATGTCACTTTATCCATCATCGTCCTCATCGTCCTCGACATAATCTATGTTTGAAATTCCAGAAACTTTTTCCTCGGCCATCTCGGCTTCGACCTTCGCCATTTCGGCATCGAAAGCAGCCTGCTCCGCATCAAGCCGTTTTTGCTCTCGGAGCTCCTCTTGTCGCTCATATTTCACAATAGCTTCACTTACAGTAGAAAATCTTTCGAGAAAATAACCGAAAGGTTTTTGTCCTTTGCCCCACTTTTCCGCGTAACTCGCAATGAGAAAATCCTTGTTGTCAACCCATATTTTAGTAAGCACGCCTAATTCCGATATGCTCAAATCTTTTATGCCGATGACACCATAATCACAACCGTTAATGAAACCACAGTAGTATCGGCCCCAACTTAGGAATTGTTCTGCGCCGGATGTCACTACATCAAATATCTGTTTTGATTTTCTGTTTTTCCGTGTCATAAATTATCTCCTTAAATGTGATCTGCCAATTAGTCCCGGCGGCCTCGATTCGCCTGGCGGCTGGACATCAAGTGAAAGCTCGCGCAGCAATCGTGCATACGCAAGCCGGCTATCCCGCTCGACTGCAATTTCTGGCCTTGCACGCGGATTATCATATCTATCAAAAAACGTTAGGCCCTCAGCATCCAAAATCTTGCGCGCCTGTTCAGCTCTATCGAATGCCTGAGCCGCAAGAGTTAGCAAACGGACGTGATGAGGCTCAAGCTCGTAATCGGCCATGACTTGACGCCACCAATGGCGCGTTTTCTTAGTCAAATTTTGTGGCGCTTGTTTCATTTTTTAACTCTTTTTGATTCGGGTCCGTGAAAAAAAACACAGCGTTGCGATTTCGATTGCGAAGCGCTATAGAATCAGCTTTTTTGACCCCTTTATGGGGTCTTTGAGCATTATTCTTATCACATCTTCGTTCCCATGTCCTACTGAATCCTCTATTGTTGTTTTTATTACGATTTTTCTCACAACGTTCCCGGATGTTTTTCATAACTTTCGGCAGGATTTCCTTTATGTGCATCGGTTCAGCCATAGACTTTGTCTCCAAATTTTACGTGCTCATCGAGAAATACAAGCCCTGCTATCCCAGTCGGGCCTCGGCGATTCTTTGCAATGATTATCTCAGCATTGCCGTCCTGGGGCGCTTCCGGGTCTTCGTTGCGTCTGTAATAATCTTCACGGTTAATCAAAAAAACAACATCGGCGTCCTGCTCGATACTGCCGCTGTCCCGTAAGTCGCTCAAGCGCGGCCGGTGCTTATCCCGGCTCTCAACTTCGCGGTTCAGTTGACTAAGCGCGACAATCGGCAAGTTCTCGGAAATTGTAGCCAGCTTTAACTTGCGGGATATATTAGTGATTTCCTGAACCCGATTTTCGCTCTTGCCACCGCTGCTCATAAGCTGAAGATAATCGACAACAACAATATCGATCTTGTGCCCCTGCTTTCTCGTTTTTATGAAAGCAATTTGTTTTTCCGGCGTGTTTGCGGATTCATTCAATACAACGTCCAGCTTTGTTATCGAATCCAACTGTTCCTGCTTTAACGCCCTCTGAATCAATGCCCGGTGCGTCATTTCAAGAGTAAAGAACACAATCGACAATCCGGCCTTTGCCATGTTCAAAGCAAATTGCAAAGCCAGAGCGCTCTTGCCCATAGACGGCCTGCCAGCGATAACGATAAGCTCCCCGGGCGCAATGCCTCTAATTATACCGTCTATGTTCCTTAGTCCTGTCGAGATATACGATTCTTGCTCTTGTTCGTCGTTTGCAATTCGCTCAGCATCCCTGGTAAACGTGAAATAATCTTTTGTTGGCTTAGCTTGTTTTAAGCTCAAAGATAATTCCTGAATCCGCTGAATTTGCTCATCGACTTTTAGCGGCTCGTTCGGGACATTTTGTATTTTCTGAATCGTAGTTATCAATTCCCGGTATCGCTGCCGGTCTTTAACTATCTTGGCATAATACAGGGCGTTCACAGCGTGTGGGACAGTCTCCATAAGTTTACGTATATAGTCAACACCACCTATCCGCTCCAACTGATTTAAGCTCTTTAATTCCGTTCTTAGCGTTACGGCGTCTACCGGGACATCGACGATATATAAGCTCACTAAGCAGTTGTATATCACTTGGTTTTCCGGCTTAAAGAAAGATTTCTCATCGAGTATAGGCAGAATGTCCCCGATATATTCCGGGCCTACAATCATGCTGCCCAAAACTCCAGCTTCGGCCTCCAAGCTCCATAACTTGTCGCCTTGTATCTCCATGTCAATTCGCCCCTGCCAACATTTTTTCTCGCTGCTTCGCGGATTCTGCGTCAAACGGAATAGCTGTTTTCCCGATTATACAATCATCTTCCCAGCTCCGTTTGTTTACCCACGTTTGAAAATACTTCCAAGCTGGCCTAAATTCCCCGTTCCCATTTTCCCGCCATTCAATCTGCCGCTCGATTGCTGGTTTTAATAATGGCAATACTTCCTTCCAGTCTCGATTCTTCTTTTTGAAATTCTCCCACTCTGTATTCAATCCCCGCTTTGTCCCCGGATAGATTTTTCGTGCTTCGTCAAAAAGTAATATATATTTAGTTAATTTAGTTATTTTAGTTATGTCAATCGTTTTGGATTGAGTAGGCGTCCGTTTGGATTGAGTAGGCGTCCGTTTGGATTGAGTAGAATCATTTTTACTTAATCCTTCTGGATTGAGTAGCCTTGAATCTACTCCGTCATTTTGGATTGAGTAGAATATTCTACGATACCGACTTTGTTGGTTTTCGATTATGATAAATTTGCTTATTTCACGAAGCAATTTTACGATATGATTTTCAGAGCAGCAGAGCACTTTCGCAAGTTCTGGATTCGACATCTTTAGGCAGTCACCGTTATTACTATATCTCTTGATAAGCCCCAGCAGCATCTTGCCTTTGTCGCTGATTTCCAGCTTGAGCACTTCGGAGTCAATTCGGATATAATCAACTGGCGTCATGCTTCCCCCCCCTTGGCCCTCATAATAAAATCATCAAGGTCAAGCATGTCATAACGCACCGCCCGGCCCATCCGCACCGCCGGGACAATATTTTGTTTGCTCAAGTCAAAAAGTTTTCGTTCGCTTATTGCCAGGTAAGACGCGGCAGCTTTCGATTTTACCAGACGAGTTATTTGGGAATTATCCGGCATCTTTGCCTCCCTCTTGTGCTGCGATTTCATCAAGTGCATTTTGGACAGCTTCCAGATTGAAACGTAATCTGCCATTGACATCTAATACAGGTATTGTTCTTTTCTCGGCCAGTTCTCTTAGATATGGCATAGGCAGTCCCAAGATTCTGGCTGTCGTGTTTAACGGTTTATAAATAGTTCTTCTTTTCATAACGAAAACCATTGTAAAACCGTTTTTAGAAATGCGTCAAAAAAGAATTTGTGTGATTGTAGCTAATTGTAGCTATGTCATAGCTAATTGTAGCTTAGCATATATTTTTTAGGTTTGGTAATGTAGGAATTTTGTCTTTCAATTTTAGCCAAACGGAGTCTAAGTCTTTTTTATAATAAAGACGTGTTTGATTTTTCTCTGGTTTGTTTGCTAAAATTGGTAATATTTTTTCTGCCTCATCAACTTTTTTAATCCGCGTAATTTTGCTGGTGACTATTCCAAAATTATCATCATCATCAGCGCCAAAATTATCAGTAACATCAGTATATTTCGTTATATATTCTCGCAAACTCACTTTGGGATTTTCGCCCGGTTTATGATTATCAGCATAATATCTTTGGAAGTGCCTTAGAATGTCCCGCCATGTTAAACTTTCCAACTGTGTAACGTTGCAGTTTTGCTCAAGAAAAGCTCTCAAAGCGGAAAGCTCAAGCGGACATCTTATGACATTTTCAATGTCGGCTATTTGCTTGTCTGTAAGTGGTGACGTTGCGCCGTATCTCGGCCCTTCGCCGGGCGAATAATATGCTTTGATTTTACCTTCGCGAAAAGGATACATCGGCCATATTTCAAACAATTCTTTTTTTAAGCCTTGCTCCAAAAGTTCAACTGCCCGGCATGGCTTTGTTTTCGGTTTGCTTTTTGATTTGTTCATTTTGCTAACCTTTTTTTATGGGACAGGCAAGCGGAAAAGGTTAGCGCCAAAACCGCCTGCACTGTCCCGATTGTTATTCACTTTTTATCATCCCCATTATAGCCAGCTTTTTGTCCTCTGTCAAGCTCGGCCAGGCATCAATTATTTGTTGTAAGTCGGCGCAAACTGTGCTATCATGCACCGTATTCTGCACCCTCTCGGAAATGGCACTTTTGCTAAGTGCTGTACCAGACTTGACTTGTGAGTTTTTGTTCAAGTCCAGTACCGCCCAGTTGTGAGAAGATTGGAAAGTGCTTTTTTAAAAGGGATTTATAAACGAGGCTGCTTCTTTTTCTCCGGCACCCCGATATGAATCAACCAGCCTGCTCCGGCGCAGCTTCCTGCTTCGGCGAAGCACTTCGCAGAGACGAGTCGCCAAGCCGAGTTGTCCAGTCACCTATGAAGAGCTCGAAGTCTGTCACTGCGGGCAATGAATTGCCACGTATAACTCTCAGGGTGCTTCCGGTTCCGGAGTCGGCCGATACAGCCGGATATCATCAAAGTACATCTTACCTGAGCCGCCGGGCTGCGGGTCACTTTTGTCGCCGAAACCGATAGAGATATTATTAACGTCTGTCAGGTCCACGCCGGGGTCACTGAAGCTCTTCAGGTCTATATTCCATTGGGTCCAGTCTTCTATGAGTGCCGCATTAAGGTCGGGGTGTACTACAGTCGCACTTGTGCCGTCACTATTGGCCACAGTGACATACATAGGTTCAGGCTCGTTCCCGATTATGCCGACATCCTGGTCTATCCATTGCGGCTCAATATCAGTGTCAGGAAAGCTGACATTTGAAAACACAGCCTCGCACGTTGCATCAGCATTATGGCTGGTCAGCGCCAAGCCTATGTACGCAGGCATATCCATCATAACCGAAGCTATATCCAATTGTGTCCACGTGCTGCCGTCCGCCGAATAATAGGCCCTGACAAGTCCGCCTATAGTACGCTCTAATTTCACCCACTGAGGTGCGGTAATTCCGATCTCTTTTGTACTGACGCTGATGTCACCTGCTGTTTCACGACGTCCGAACCAAACTCCGTTACCGGGGGTGATGGCTACCATCGCATGGCTTGAGTCCGCCTTAAGCGTATCACGAATCATCACGCCCGCCTTGGCCCAGTCATCCGTGTTCGATACGCTCTCGATTTTAGCTATAATCGCACCGGCACCGGATAGCTCCTTGTAGGCGAAGTGGAACTGGTCGGACGGGTCCCAGATATCTACGCCTGAGGCCGTCATAGTGTAGGTTCCGGCCGGCGCCTCTATGAAGCCGCCGACATACAGCGGATAGCCTCTGAACCATAGTGACAATACTTCCACACCTTGCTGAGTCCAATCACGCGGGTAGCTCAATGTCATCCGGACTTCCGAGTAGTTTAAGAAGCCCTGCTTGCTGTTGTTGTAAAAATATGGCATCGCCTGCCCGCCTTCGTGAACGATAGTTTCCTCGGTATAAGAATCAGTTGTTTCGTCGCCTACCGCCGAGCCGGTACCATTACCTGCATAGAAGGGCGGAGTCTCCGGCGTACCATAGCCAAATCCGTCTTTCCATGCGTACCATATCTGGTCCTTGCCGGCATCGTAGTCTTCAAAATCATCTATAAGAAGATAATCCGCTACCGTAAAGCTCCAGACCGGGCCTATGTGCATAGTATTGTCGGCCTCAATCTCGTCAATCCGCCAGTAGTAAGTGGCTCCCCATTCGAGAGCCTGGGGGAAAATATAGCCGCTAACATCCTGACGGCCACGATATATGCCTGTCTCGTCGGAAATATCAGCAGGGTTTACATCCTCGAAATTGTCCCCAAAGTACACATCGTGGCGGGCTGCTGTTTGTCCCGCCGTCCATCTCAGCGAGGTCGCTTCCGCTATGCCCACTATTTCCCCATCCTTCGGTATAGGTGCCCGAGCCTGTACGGGATTGACTGCAATTGCCCAGACTGTGGTCATACCGGGATTAGTGACATTATAATCCATCTGCACTAATGCCATTCGGCCGTCTTCGAGAAGCTCTCCACTCTTTAGGCCATAGGCGGTAATCCAGCCGTTCTGTACATACTCTTTTATTTGCTCTGTCTTATCCTCTTCGTTTGTTAATACCATCACACCTCCGGCAATATCCATACTTCCATTCGTCCCGGACAACGGGTCATCCGGGTCATTCATCACGAGGCCTCCGGTGTAAAGAAATCCGCCGTTAAGGTGCAATTCACTGCCCTGTGAGCCCCCGCGTGGGATTCTCGTATTCGTTGAGACGGTTATCGCCCCGCCGTTGATATAGACCACGCCTTTGCTCGGGTCTTTTCGCCCGAGCTGAAAAGCGCTGCACGTCACGGTGCCGTCATCGAGAGTGAACATCCCAAATTGATTCCTGCCTATTCTGATAAGATTTCCTACCAATAAAGTCCCGCCGGTCATATGCAGGTGTACATAATCCTGGCCCCCAACAGCGTCGTTGCTGATGGTAACACTCTCAAACCGTGCTTCAGTATCCGCATCAATTATCACCTCCGTCGGGTCACGCAGCCAATTGATATAGACTGCATCGCCGGCGTCTGGAAGTTTGTTGAGGTCCCAGTTTTCCGGATTACTCCAGAGAGAATCGCCGCCGCTGTTGTCCCAGGAAAAATCTTCCGCTAAGGTGTCACCGACCAGGCTCAAAGCCAAAATAAAAGAAACAAGAAAAATCAATTTCCCGCACATAATAATCCTTCCTCCGCTCCATAGCTTCGGCTACGGAGCGCATCCTCAACATAATTGCGAGTCCGCCTTAAGCGGACTCGCAATCTCAAATTTATCAAGCCTGGTATCAACCAAGCCCTAACACTTTACTTCGCGATCCGAAGTACACAGGATGCCTTACGTCAGAAGCAATTGGGCCAGCTAAATCCAGACTTACGGTGCCGCTGGATACAAACGAATATCGTCAAAGTACATCTTACCTGAACCACCGGCCTGTGGGTTGTTCTTATCGCCTAATCCAAGGGCAATAGTATTGACATTAGCCAGGTTCACACCCTGGTCTGCAAATCCGCCTGGGGCGGACAGGTCGATAGTCCATTCGGTCCACTTATTTATCTGAGCGGCATTAGGATTATCATGAGTGACAATCGCGCTTCCATTGAGAGCAACATACAACGTCTCGGCAGCATTATCCGGATCGCCCCTGAACCAAATAGATAAAGTGCTAACACCATTCTCGGTCCAGTCACGCGGATAAGTCAACGTGTGAGTTGCCTCAGAGTTCCCAACACTATTGTCGTAGATATACGGCATCGACTGGATGCCGCTGTGAACAATCCTTTGCTCGGCATATGGAGGAAGGTCATTACCAACGAGAGCTCCGTTTGTCGGGATATCATAACCGTCCGGCCACGCTTCAAATATCCTGTTGCTCTCCGGGTCAGGGGGGTCAATATCGTTGTAGGACTCAAAATCATCCACGACAAGGAAGTTTGCGGTTGTAAAGCTCCAGACTTTTCCTGTCCACGGACTGTCGGGATTGGCGTTATTGGCCTCGTCAATACGCCAATAGTAGGTGGTATCCCACAGGAGTTTTTCAGGTTCATAGCTTTCAGCACCAAGGTCTCCGGTGCCTTTATACTCCGGCGAGCTGGTATCGGCATTTTTCACGGCATCTTTATCATCGCCAAAATAGACCTGATGGGAAGCAGAATAGACTCCCGGTGTCCAGGTAAGAGTCGGTGTATGCTTTACATCCACAGCACCATTGGGCGGGTCCGGGTTTGTGACTGCACCCTCAGTAGTAAAGCTCCAGACATGGCCTTTATAGGTGTCGGTGACATCAAACTCATCGACCCGCCAATAGTAAGTCTCAGCCATTTTAAGTGTGCCGGGAGTATGGTTTGCAGTTCCCTGTGGTAGTCCGCCGGCAGCGTTGTCCACCTCGTCAAAATTGTCGCCAAAGTACACGGTGTGCAATTTTGCACCAAAACCTGGCGTCCAGCTAAGCATTACAGCCGGGCTTACAACCTCGGCACCATCAGCCGGGTCGGGATTATATGCAGTCTTAGGAGGAATACTAAAGCTCCAGACAGGACCCTTCCAGGGACTGTTCGGCTCTGTGTCATTGACCTCGTCGATTCGCCAATAGTAAGTTGTTCCGGGAACAAGGCCTTCCGGAAAAGGAAATCCAGGAAATCCGACAACAAGAAACGTCGCGACCTGGTTGCCCTGGAACGTGCTTTCGGCACCGTCATTTACATCGTCAAAGTTATCGCCGATATACACATTATGCGAGACCGCACGCCCCCCCGGCTTCCAGGAAATGTTCGCCCAAGTGTCCTCAAGCATGTCACCATCAGCCGGTTTAGGTATCGAGACGTATAGCCATGGCTCACCCGCCCCCGGTACAAGCACAGCCGTACCCCACAAACTGGGAACGTGTGGGGTAGTAGTCTCCGTAAACCATTGGAACTGCGTGTCCTCATTCCCACCGTCGTCATCGTCGTCAATCATTACGTTAATCCCGATTAGCTGGTCTTCATAGGGCGTTTCACCTGTCATAGTCGACCACGGCATCCTGGCTTCAACGAGATACCCGGAATCGGTTGTGGCCACTCCATATTCCACGCCCTGAAGACTTCGCGGCGAATTATACCATTCGACAGGTGTTTCTACCTGTCCGAAGTTCCACCGAAAATTGTACTGATAGTCATTATCATCAGTAGAAGCCCCTTTGGCGTTGTCCCCGTCAATAAAAATCTCAACACGGTCATCGAGCCATCCCTGGGACGGGTCTGAATCCTGCACCAAAGCTTCATCAGTGACATTGACCAGTACGTACAAGTATTCCTCGTCCCAAAGCGCCCACCAGCTAGCAGAGCAATCTTCAGGCGAGGTGGGTTCTTCTCCAGTGAATAAGGTCATGACATGTTCTGTCGAAAGTAACCAGACATCATCCATAACACCATCGAGAATCGGCTTTGGATATCCCACGGACGGAATTTCGATATCGGCCTCAGCGGCGAGCACGTAACCGGCCAAGCCCGGAACCAAAGCAAAAGAAATTAGATAAATCAATTTCCTGCACATAATAGTCCTCCTTCACCCCGCCCCGTCTTTGCAGCAAGGCATCCTGCAGACGACGGGCGGGGTTCATAAAATTAAAATTACCATGTTTTGACCACACACCAAAATCCCGACCTCTCGGGATTGTTTTCAACAGGCATCAAAAACCTCATCTATAAGAATTGCCACTCACACAGCTTAAGGTTCTTGTTATTCCGTCGGCGGCGGAGGATATAGTCGAATATCATCGAAGTACATTGTGCCTGAACCACCAGCCTGCGGGTTTTTCTTATTGCCTAAACCAAGAGCAATCGTATTGACATTGGCTAAGTTCACGCCCTGGTCTGCAAACGCCTGCAGGTTGATATTCCATTCGGTCCAGGTGTCTATCTGTGCTGCATCAGGATTATCGTGATTGACCACAGCGCTGCCATTGAGAGCAACATACAACGTCTCAGCAGCGTTATCCGAATCGCCCCTGAACCAAATCGTTAATGTGGTAACACCTTTTTCGGTCCAGTCACGCGGATAAGTCAACGTCAAAGTCGCCTCAGAGTACCCAACGCTGTTGTCGTAGAATACAGGCATCGACTGGCTGCCTCCGTGAACGATAGTTTGCTCGGCAAATGGAGGATTCTCATAACCAACAAGAGAACCGTTTGTCGGGTCGTCGTATCCGTCCAGCCACACATTAAATATCCTGTTACTCTCGGGGTCGGCGGGGTCAAGGTCATTGTAAGATTCAAAATCGTCCACGACAAAATATTCCTGTGTCGTAAAGTCCCAGATATCGCCTTGCCACGTTGTGGGGGTCTCGGCTTCATTGACCTCGTCGACCCGCCAGTAGTAAGTCTTGCCTAAATCGAGGGACAAAGGACCATAGCTGGTATCGGTCACAGTAGTAACAGGCGTATTACCGTCTATCACTGCTTGCTCATCAGTGCTGAAGTACACATCGTGCATAGCCACCTCTCTTCCTGCTCTGAAGCCAAGCGTAGGTTCCAGTTCCACATCTGTTGCCCCGGAATCAGGGTTGGGCTCTCTTGCCCGGACGGGTATGTAGAAGAAGCGAACCTCGCTCAGACCATATTGGTCCAGGATGCCTCCCCAGTTGCTGTTAGCTGTAATCCTGACGTACTTTGCTGGGACATCACTAAAATAAACAGTGGTATTGTGTGCGTAGTCGGCCGCACCTGACGCCCGGGCAAACTCATGAGTATTGCCCAATGTCGTATAGTCAGTGCTATTGACCGAATACTCAATCGTAACATCTTTGAGCCCGAAACCGATAAGAGACTCAACGGCGGTATTATGGTTCCATACCCGCATCTGGTACAGTTTGTAAACCTCATCAAACTCATATTCGATCCAGACCGCGTTAGGATTAAGGGCATTACTGAGCCACATATCTGTATTTTCTGTCGAGTGCAGGTCATCAGAATTCAGCCCGGAGCCGTTGATGGTATTTTCAGGCCCCTCATCTTCGCTGTTCGAGCTGGAAGCAATGGCCGTAATATACTCACCGGCAAGCGAATAGGCAACCGGCTCAACGGTAAAACTCCAAACTCTGCCTTTAAACTCTATATGGCTGGTTGGTGGAGCATTGACTTCATCGACCCGCCAGTAGTAAGTCGTGCTCAAATTAAGGCGTTGCGGGGGAGCATAGCTGTTGGCATCCTGAGCGATGCCGCCAGTGGCATTATTGACGTCATCGAAGCTCTCACCAAGATAGACTTTGTGCCCGTTCGTTTGTGCTGCAAAAGTTCCCGGCTCCCAGCTAAGGACCACATCCCGCGGCACATCTGTTGCCTCATTACCCGGACTGGGATGAATCGCGAACGGTTGGCCGGGGACGATTCCCGCAAGACCATTGTTCATTATCGCTTCAATATCTTCAGCCTCCAAAACTACATCGAATAAGGCGACCTCGTCGATGAGACCGTTGAAAGGATTGGCATTCACGTTTGTTTGTTCACCCCTTCCGATGCGAGCTTCTACTGTCGTAGAGGTTAACTCTCCTGACCTTGTAGAACTGCCGTTTAGTTCACCGTTCACGTATATTTTGAGTGTAGTTTTATCCCAAGTTACAGTAACGAAAAACCATTGTCCTATGGTAGAAGCCACGTTGCTCTGCGCTCTTGGTTCCACAGAACCATCGGACAAATTAACAAATGCTTCAAACGGATTATTTGAATTCTCATTTTCTGGCATTGTTCTCAAGAAAAATTGATGGTTGTTAAATATAATTTGACAAGAAGGACTATCACCATTCCTTTTCACCCATGCACTAAACGTAAATCCATTCGTTATAGGAGGCTGGTTTGTGAGGTTAACATAATCATCCACCCCATCAAAACTCAAGGCGGAGCGGTATTTGCCCGAGACCCAGGCAGAGGAGATGGCACTGCCAGCCAGAACCAGGGTGCCGTCATTGCCGTTGCCACTTGAATCATAAGCGATGGTCCCGGAGCCCTCATCGAACTTCCAACAGCCGACAAGACCCGGGTCAGCAGCATCAGCTGCTCTTGTCAGAATCAGCCCCAGCACCAAAACAAAAGAAACCAAACAGATCATTTTTCTAAACATACTAAACATAATAATATCCTTTAAAAAAGGTTAACATAAACCTGCCTTGGCTGCACACCAAAACACACATTGTCTTCAACAAACATCAAGCGTTACAACACAGTATAAGCACAAAGTACCTTCGCAAAGCAGCGCAATCTCTAAAATGATAAATTTTAATTTATCATCTTAAAAGGGGCCTACACCAACTTGGTACAGGCCCCGAATTGATGCAAATCTACTATATCAACGTCGCAATCTTAATTGCTACCTAAATCCCAGCTTACGGTGCCGGCTCCGGCGGCGGAGGATACAGACGAATATCGTCAAAGTACATCGTACCTGAACCACCGGCAACGGGATTGTTCCTGTTACCAAGACCAAGTGCAATCGTATTGACATTGGTAAGGTTCACACCCTGGTCTGCAAATGCCTGCAGGTCGATATTCCATTGGGTCCACTCTTCTATCTGGGCTGCATTAGGATTATCATGAGTGACTACGGCGCTGCCATTGAGAGCAACATACAACGTCTCGGCAGCGTTATCCGAAATGCCTCTGAACCAAATCGTTAATGTGCTAACACCATTCTCCGTCCAGTCACGCGGATAACTCAGCGTGTGAGTTGCCTCAGAGTTCCCAACACTGTTGTCGTAGAAATACGGCATCGACTGGATGCCGCTGTGAACAATAATTTGCTCGGCATAAGGAGGAAAGTCATTACCAACGAGAGCTCCGTTTGTCGGGTCGTCGTAACCGTCCAGCCACGCTTCAAATATCCTGTTGCTCCCCGGGTCAGGGGGGTCAATGTCGTTGTAGGACTCAAAATCATCCACGATAAGGAAGTCGGCGGTCGTAAAGCTCCAGAGGTTGCCTGCCCACGGACTATCGGGATCGACGTTATTGACCTCATCAATCCGCCAGTAGTAAGTGGTATCCCACTCGAGTTTTCCGGGGTCATAGCTTTCGGAGCCAAGGTTCCGGCTGCCTTTGTATTCAGGTGAAGCTGTATCGGCATTGCGCACGGCCTCCCGGTCGGTGCCGAAATAGACTTCATGCGAAGCGGTATAATCTCCCGGCGACCAGCTAAGAATTTGTATCTGCTTTACATTCACAGCGCCGTTAGATGGTTTCGAGCGGCTGGCCCTGACAGGCAGCGATAGTGCTCCCTGTGGAACAAAGTCCTTCGGCGTACGGGGACTCGACCAGCGCAATTCAGCAACGGCAACACCTTCGTTATCATAATACTCCATTACAACGCTGTATGTCTGCCCCGCAGCGAGGTCAATATTACCGCTGTTTTCGGTGTTTGTGTGGACAGTCCAGTTATCAACAAACTGCTGGCCGTCCACCCACAAACGCACGCCGTCATCGCTGTTGGTGTAGAAGGTGTAGGTCTCAGTAAATGCCGCCTCCACTTCGCCGGTCCATCTGACCGAGAAATTATCCTCACCGACAGCCTCATCCGGCGCGCCGTCCCAGTTAAAGTTGATTTGAGGGTCAACACGAGTCAGCGCAAGATTCAATAAGTTTCTGCTCTTGAAGTAGTCTGCCCGCACACCTCCACCGGGGCCTGCCGTCGTAAAGCTCCATACATCACCTTTGTAGGTGGTGACGGCATCGAACTCATCGACCCGCCAATAGTAAGTCTTACCCGATTCAAGTGGACCGGGAGTATAGGTTGTGATTCCCTGTGGAAGCCCCCCGGCGGCATTGTTGACATCGTCAAAGTTGTCACCGAAATATATGGTGTGCAATTTTGCACCGTAACCCGCCGTCCAGCTAAGCTGTACATCCGGGCCTATGAATTTAGCACCATCAGCAGGCTCGGGCTCATAGGCTATTTTGGGAGGAACCAAAAAGCTCCAGACATCGCCCTTCCAAGGACTATTCGGGTTGGTGTCATTAACTTCGTCAATCCGCCAGTAATATGTTGTGCCTGGAACCAGACCGTCCGGATAAGCAAATCCGGGAAAGCCTGCAACCAAAAACGTCACGTCCTGGTTATCCTGAAATGCGCTTTCGGCGCCATCATTCACATCGTCGAAATTGTCGCCGAAGTACACATCATGCGAGACGGCAAAAGGTCCCGGCAACCAGCCAAGATTCACCCATGTATCCGGATGGAGACCACCATCAGCCGGAATGGGTCCCCAGGCATAGGGCCATGGCTCGGCTTCCATAATGGCCTGAATCTCTTCCTGTGACATCGGCCGGTCGTAGATACGGACGTCGTCCATTGCGCCTGGGAAGAGCCGATCAGGAGCTCTCTCATGGTCAAGGATGCCCAAGACCACTCCAAATGTGTCACCGGGATTGAACTTACTGGTATCAGCTACTGAATCCACCAGCTCCCCATTGATGTATAGCGCTATCGTGTTCACCGACTTGACCATCGCCGCGTGATACCACGCACCATCGCCGTACGTAGTGGAAGTGTAGATATTGGTGCCTCCGCCGGTACCCAGGGGATACCGGTGCAAATAGCGCAGGGTGCCGTCTCCGCCGAGCTCAAGCAGAATACCGTGCTGTACGCCGGGTGCGTAAGCAGAAAAGATGTCTCTTTGGCCCGAGCCGTCCTCGACTCGAAACCACAGAGTAATCGTGTACACCGGTACCTGATAGGACCCGTCCATCAAAACATATTCGGGGGTTGCCGTAGTCCCGTCAAACAAGAGTATGCCTCCGTGGCCGGCCTCCGTGCCCCACGTCGGCTCGCCGAAAAACGTCGCGTCCGCGCCGTTGCCGCTGAGGTCCTTGGCGACTGTGCCGGAACCATCATCGAACGTCCACCAGCCGACAAGGCTTGGGTCAATATTTTGGGCTGTGCTTGTTCCAACTAAGCACAACACCAAAACAAAATAAATCAGAAAAATCAATTTTTTAGACATAATAATCCTCCTTCAAAAAAAGTTGAAATAAAAACGACCGATAAAAACCTGCACTTTTTACAGACAAAGTGCTCACTCAGGATAATGTTTTACCACTTGGCAGTACCTCCTTCCTTCGGTAGTAACTCCTTCATCAGATAACAACAAGGATTCTGTGGACGAGAAAGCCAAAATCCACAGAGCCCCAAGACTATTTTATACCAAATTGGTCATCTTTTCGTCAAGGAGAATCTCTGGATTATTACATTGACAGGTGTTTTTAATAAGATTGTGCAGAAATGTATTATCTGAGCGGCTCTTGAATTGTCTTTTCGGGAGTCACAAAACGAAGATGGCTGCCGGGCAATGGTTCGTCATGTGATGCAACGGTCAGATACGCTATCAGAAAAATTACGATAGGAATAACCAACCAAATCAGCCAATATTTCTTACCGAGCCTCCAATAAGAATCGGACGGGTTGAATTGTTGTTCGGTCTGCGGTTTGTGTGTGCAAGGCAAACTCAATACGAGCAGTGAACAAATCGCCCCAGTGAGCCAGAAAGTCACATGCACAAAAAATACTCCTTTATTATTCATTCCGGGAAACGCCTGCATGAAGGCAGCGGCAATAGCAACCCAAAGAATAATGAGGAACAAAAGTTGACCTCGTCCGAACGCACTGGACGGCGCCAAAGGCAATTCCTGACGATGGTACCGAATGATTGCTACCAATACTATTGCCGAGAGCATAAGCCCAACTAAAAGAAACCACCATTCCGTCTGGAGGCCAAAAAAGTGTTCAGGGATGTGGCCACCCTTCGCCCAATTGCGAACATTCTTGAAGAGGTTGCTCCACATCATAACTAAGAGAAGAAATAATAATGCCACGATATTCAGCCTGCCCTCGCCCTTTGCGTAAGGGCGGGGCTTGCCGCCATCCTCATCTTCCTCTGCTGAGGCAAGCTTTGGTCTTACATATCGCAGAAAGGCCAAACCTATGCCAAGCCCCATGATGAGTCCAAATAGCTGTTCCATCCATTTCCAGTAGTCCAGGCCCTGCAGTGCCTGGTAATGACGGATTGGTCCCCACTGTGCCCTTCCGAGCATGTTGACAAAATCACCCAAGGCAAAGCCAACGCCGCCAATTAAAAAACCATAAAGGGCCAGCTTCAAGGTGGCCCTATCATTTTGGCGCATCAGATAAATCACCAACGCAGTGAACAGCCCAACGCAGCCCGACCAGTTGTCACTACGCGGCGGGGTCATATGCAGACCAAGAAGCCCGGTTAAAAGCGCATAGCCCACCCACCAACCGACGGCCAGCACAATGATTAATCCACACGCCGTCCGGCTGCGGGGAACAGCAAGTGCGTATATACAGGCCACGACCAAAGCTGAGAGAGCTGCGACCCAGTCAGTATCATTCAGATACCAATTATCAACCATCCACGCGGTCAATCCGCTCAGGTCCATTATCAGCCAGGTTACCCACAGCACTACCAAGGGGCCTGCAAACCGTTCCAGATACGACCTCGGTTTAGTAACGCTCAGCGCGAGTAAGGCCGAGCCGATGCCGGCCCAGAGTCCTCCAATCACGAACAGACAAGCATAGCCATATACAACATCCGGCAGGGAGGAACTTGCTGTGTAGCCGGTAATCCGGCCGTAGCTTATCTGCCCTCCTAATGCCCAGCCTATCGCCCCGCACATTGCCATAATGCTCGAGCGCCGCCACCAGTCAGGCCGACCTGAGGCCAGGCAAATTGACAGTCCCAGCAGCGCACCCGGCACCATGGCACCGGCTTCATGCCCGTAATCGCCCCGGAAGCCCCATCCCACCGACATCGCCAGCGCACACAAAACAATGCCAGCCAGTGTCGAACGTGATGTACTCTTTGCTGAATCCATTACTCATCCATGAGAAATGCAAAGTATTATATAGCGTTCAGGTACAAATGATACTAACTAATGAAATATTTAGGTTATTAAAACCAATTTGTTAAGGTGTTGCTAATTTTTCTGGCAACACGCCATTGCTTGCCCGGGAGTTTACCCTGAGTTTATCCCCGAGAGCTCCCCCCTTGACTCGCAGCAGGGGAATGTTAGCTCATTTGCTTTTCTGTCGAGGGTCG
>Ga0307443_1000362_pt1 | contig 29564 bp, 23 predicted proteins | sample SalMarSW160220MG_FD_202148 | JGI IMG/M metagenome (GOLD analysis project Ga0307443, IMG submission 202148) | Salt marsh sediment microbial communities from the Plum Island Ecosystem LTER, Massachusetts, United States - SW1601-220 | ecosystem: Environmental > Aquatic > Marine > Intertidal zone >... | reverse complement strand
TTATCCCGTACCTCTTTAATCGTTAAGTCGATTAGCCTTGAGTTTTCCGAAATATCTACATTCTCCAGGCGCATCTCACGACCCCGACTGTATATAACATTATCGATAAAATCAACGACAGCCGGGCGCAGGGCCAGCATGGCCATACGGTTCCCCCCGATGGCGTGAGGCAAAATAACGCTATTGGCCCCGGATCTTTCCAGCTTGGTTACGGCTTCCGTGCTGGACGCACGGGCTTCGATATAAATATCGGGGCGCAGTCCCCGCGCCGATAGCGTAATATAGGTATTGTCCGTATCCGAGCCGACGGCGGCTATCAGGCCGCGAGCCCGTTCGATTCCGGCGCTTTTTAGAATATCGTCCCGGGTAGCATCACCCTCCATATAAATATAATCGGATTTTTCCAATCTGGCGATGCATTCGGACCTGTTATCGATAACGATGAAAGGGACTTCTCCTTCAAAAGCACGGGCGATTTCCTCGCCGACCCTCCCGAATCCGCAGAGAATGAAATGTCCTTTGAGATTGCCAATTTTAGTTTGCATTTTACGCCTCTCCCATACGGTGCCGATATTACCTTCCACAATATATCCGACGATGCCACTCAATGCATACAGCGCCCCGCCCACGCCGCCTATCATCAGAAAAATACTGAAAACCCGCCCCCCGTCGGAAAGGGGATGGACTTCACTGTAACCCACGGTGGTAATGGTGGTGACCGTCATGTAAATGGAATCAAGGAAATTCCAGCCTTCGATAATCTCGTAGCCGATTACGCCAACGACAATGACGCCCACCAGCCAGAAGATACCCCAAAATAATCTGCGTAAAGGATTCATACAATACCCGTGCCGGCTATTATACCGAATAATAGCATAGCCTTGCAGTTACCAGCAAAACAGGCATTGCCACAGCCACGCCTAAATGCTATAATCCGTGTGTAAGGATGGCGAGTAGTGCAGCGGTAGCACAGGGGACTTTGGCTCCTCTGACCCAGGTTCGAATCCTGGCTCGCCAGCCATCTCCCTCCATAATCACATCTATATCTGCTATGCCCGCCTTCCTTGACAGCCCCTGGCACAAGTACTACTATCAATGCTGAAAAATTATCAGTAATGAGGGAGGCAGACAATGGCCAGGATGCCCAACCCGGGAGCTAAACTGGCCTAGAGCTGAAAATCGCCTGAAATACTATAGCTAGAAAGCAGTCCGCTGTGAATACCCGGCAGGATATGCGTATGCCGTGGGCTATAGCTCAACAGCACCCTGGTCAATCAGTATCTCCAGGGTCCAGCGCACCGCATTACCTACGATATTAACACATTTCCCGGGATCCGAATGTCCCCCTGCCTCTTCAAAAATCGCCAGTTCCTCTTCGTCCCACAGGTAGAAGTGGCGCCCAAAAAGCTGTGTCTGAATATGCGGGCAAATAATGGTTCCATACTCTTCAACATACTTATCATAGAGTAATTTAGCTATGCCCATCGCGTTAAGCAGCACATCTACGTCATCCTGGTTGAGCTCTTTGTCCGACATCTTTTCTACCGGGCGACCGAAGTAATAGTCCAGAACGAGCGTTCCCCCAATCAGCCCCCCGCATGTTCCCACCACTTGAGCGGCCTGACCGGCGCAGCATGAACTCGCGGCTCTAACCAGAGAGTCGTCAAAGCCAAGAATATCGTGTAACGCCGCTACTGTGGACTGTGAGCAACCGGTCGAATATTTCTCATAATTAGTGCCCAGTTCGTGCGCTTTATCCAGTAATGCCTGGCGGGATAAACCCTGATATTTTTCTCTTACTTTTACTTTCATTCCCGAATCTCACCTTTCTTATTTTCATTGCCCGGCCCAATTTTAGCACAGAACTCCCGTGTCCCGCCAAAACCCTTACGTGACTAAAATCCATCATCTAGTTGATTGATTATCATGAGATTGACAACGCAAATCTTGAGGATTATAGTCAAGTTGATTTAATAACGTATTTCGGGGGTTTATCAATATGGGCGATACGATAACAATTGCCGGTATGCAAATGGAGCCGGTTATCCTGGACAAGGAGCGAAATCTTACACGCAGCCTCGAACTGATGGAGACCGCCGCGCGAGAGGGTACTCAACTGGTGGTGTTCCCCGAGGCAGCGTTGAGCGGCTACGTTTTTTCCAGCCTGGAAGAGGCTATTCCGGTAACCGAGACAGTTCCGGGGCCAAGTACGGAGAAAATCATGGATTCCTGTCGTAAGCTGAACCTGCACGTCGTCATCGGTCTGCTGGAGAAGGACGAAGGCAGGTACTATAATACCTCGGCATTCATTGGTCCGTCCGGACTGATTGGCAAGTATCGCAAGCTTCATCTTCCCTATATCGGCATCGACCGTTTCCTCAACCACGGCGACATGCCCCTGGAAGTTTACCACACCGATATAGGCAGTATCGGCCTGGGTATCTGTTACGACCTGGATTTCCCCGAGCACTCCCGCGTATTAGCACTGCTGGGGGCTGAAGTGATTGTCACCATAACCAACTGGCCCGAAGGTATCGAAGTAATTCCCGAACACGTTCTTCCAACCAGAACCCGCGAGAACCGGGTCCATCATATTGCCGTCAATCGCGTCGGCGAGGAGCGCGGCATCAGGTTCTTCGGGAGAAGCAGGATTTATGATTGTACGGGCGCCCTGCTGGCCGAAGGCAAACCCTATGGTGAAGATATCCTTCATGCTGAAATTACTCCGGCACTGGCCCGGGGGAAACACCAGGTGATAATACCGGGCGAGTTGGAGACTGATATTGTAAGAGACCGCCGACCGGAATACTACCGTAAACTGGTGGAGCCTTTAGCAGATACCTCGCGTATTCGTACTTGATGCGTAACCTGTGACAAACCTCGACTCACCTAACGGTATGGTGCTAAGCTACGGAAGATGATTACTATAAAGACTGGTTTTCTTCCATAAGCTGAAGGACGTGTTTCCTGAATCCCCTTAAAATGGTTTGAAATGCCTCTGCCTCTTCCTGATTGAGACACTGCATGGCCTGTGAGCCAATATTGTGCCGTAGAGACATGGTTTGCTCCACGAGATCCAGACCTTTTTCGGTGATGGTTACCCTTCTAAGCCTGCGGTCGCGTCTGGTACTGGCGCTCCTGGTCAGTCCCAGTATCTCAAGGCTGTCAACTGCCCTGGTGGTAGCATGTTTGGAGCGCGTTATACGGCGACTCAACTCGGTCGGTGTCAGGGTACCGCCGCGCGCTATCAGGATATGCAGGATGCTCATTTGCGTCCGGTTAAGACCGGACTTCCTCAACTCATTATCCAGATATTTGTTAACTATCTCGAACGTGTATATAAATGAGAGGAAGTTATCAAATTTTAAATCGTTAGCCTGGACTCTAAGACGCCTGGCCAAGGAGTTCAGCCTCTGTGAATTAACTTTCACAATATCTCCTTAATAAAAAATACCTGCGTATTTTGAAGTATTTTAACAAATATCAAGTACATAATCAATGATATAATATATGTGATTGTAACACTTGACACTACTTTTAATTGTATGATATAAAAGTGTTAATCAAGTAGCTCGAATTTTTAAGTCATTAATCAGCTGGAGGAGCAAGAATGTCTTTCATGATCGGCGTTGATACCGGGGGCACATTTACAGACGGTTTTTTTACCCGTAACGGAGACCTTAGAACAGTTAAAGTTTTAACAACACCCCACGACCTGACAGTCTGCCTGGCAGACTGCATAAGAGAAGGCGCCCAGCAGTTCGGGGTTTCAGTACAGGAAATGCTGGCGGAGACCGATATTGTAAGGTATTCAACCACGGTAAGCGTCAATACGATAATTCAAAAAACCGGCGCAAAAATCGGGCTACTGGTGAGTCAGGGATTCAAAGACTCATTATATTCCCGTGATACAGGTGCAGCGGAGCAGATATTTTCCTTCATAGACAGGGGCATGATCGACGAGGTAATTGAGGAAATTGATAACAGCGGTAAAGTAAAAAAGCCCGTAGATACCGGAGACCTTGTCATCAAAATGCAGAATTTAATTGATATGGGCGCCCGCGCCATCGTCGTAAGTCTGAACAACTCACACGTAAATCCGGCACATGAGGAGCAGGTGAGGGCGATAATAAAAGAACAGTCTCCCAGCTATTTTTTGGGGAGCATCAGAGTCCTGCTGGCCTCTGACATATCAGACCAGCCGGATGCCTTTTCCCGCACCAACGCGGCCGTGATAAACGGGTACATTCACGATGCCATGGTGCGGTATCTTTACCGTGCGGAGGACGACCTTAGAGCAAATCTTTATTCACGGCCTTTGATGTTAGGGCACTCTCACGGAGGCGTTGCCAGGGTTGCCAAAACGAGAGCTATTGATACCTATTCATCCGGCCCTGTTCTGGGCGTGTTCGGGGCCGGTCTGGTAGGCAAGGCTCACGGCTTCACCGAGGTAATCGCCGTCGATGTGGGCGGGACCAGTCTGGACATCGGCATAATTCGCGGAGGCACCCATAACTACACTTTAACCCCTATCATTTCCGGGCTTCCGGTAAGCGTTCCCATGATTGTTACCTACTCGGCGGGTATAGGCGGCTGCTCCATTATTAAGACAAATAATTCCGGAGGGATAGATGTCGGCCCCCGGAGCGCCGGCGCCAGTCCCGGTCCGGCCTGCTTTGACCGCGGAGGGATGGAGGCGACCGTCACGGATGCCGACGTAACGCTGGGATTCATCGACCCCAATAATTTCCTCGGCGGTAAGGTCAAGCTGAACAAAGATAAAGCCATTGCCGCCGTTAAGAGGAGAATTGCCGACCCCTTGAAAATTACCGTGGAGGAAGCAGCCTGTCTTATCAAGGAAACGACTGAAAATAATATCCAGAAAGAACTGATCCGGTTCCTGAAAGATAAAGGACTGGAGAAAAATAACTTGAGTGATTTTGCCCTGGTGGCTTACGGCGGCGGCGGCCCGACCCGGTATGCCGGCTTTACCAACGGTTTGAAATTCGGGCAAATTCTAACGAGTCCCTATGCCTCGACCTTTTGCGCTTTTGGCTTTTTGACAACAGACCTGCTTCATCGTTATTCAAAATATCTACCGCTCACACTTTTTGATGGCGTTAATTACTTACAGGACTTCAAGAAACTCAATGAGGCTGTAGCACAACTGGCGAGTGCAGCCGGGAGAGATATCGAGGGAGAGGGTTTCTCTACCGGTAACGCGGATTATTACCTGGAGCTTATCGGGGACGGCGACCTGGCGGATTACAATGTCAGGTCGGCAAAGTTAAAGGTGGAGTCCGAAGAAGAGGTGAAACAACTCTGTGCTCAATTCACTAAAGCGGGCGCGCCCGGCAAGGCCAGGATTGCCATCTCCACCATTATCCTGAATGCCGTTGTGCCGATGCCCCACTATGAACTGACTTCCAGCCAGACGACCGATGAGGACCCGAGCGGGGCGTCGAGGGGAGAACGGGACATCTACTGGTCAACCGAGGCCGGTTATCTTAAGACCCCTATCTACGATAGGGAGCTGCTGGTACCCGGTAACAGAGTTATCGGCCCGGCGGTTGTTGAAGCCAAAGACACGACGTATATCATACCGGCCGGCAAATCATACTATATCGGCAAATATTCACAGGGTGTTTTAGAGGAGGTTTAGCTATGACCAGGAAGCGCATTACAGAAACTCTGGAAATCGACCTGGACACGGAGATGTGGTGTTGCAGTCGCTGCCATGCAGAAATACACCCTGCCAGGGAATCATATCTCAAGGGATGCCTCGTCTACGAAAGGCCGGCTGAAGAAATATACGGACCGGGATTCCCGATAGAGCAGGACTCCGCGGCGATTTCCTACGCTCCGGACCCGGACTTCATGAGAGTGATAGAGTTCTATTGCCCTAAATGCGCAGCTATAATATCAATCCAGTACCTGCCGCCGGGTCATCCGATTGTTACGGATATAGAACTCGATATTGATAACCTGAAGGAAAGGGTTGCCGAACAAAAGAAATGAATTCAAAAACAGCCTTCAGAAATACCATAAAATTGATGAACCGGGAAAAACCGGTATTTATTCCTTTTGTTTACGGGTTTGCCGCCAAGATAGGGCAGCTCCCGCTTCAGGATATGGTGTCCGACGCCACTTACTATTCTCATTCGCTGGAGGAAGCCTGGGAATTGTTTAAATATGACGGCATCGTAAATCACTTCGATGCCACCATCGAGGCCGAACTCTTCGGCTGTGAAGCGGCGTGGCCCGATGATTATGCCCCTCCGGAAGTGGCAGACTGCAGCCGGTTTAAACTGCGGCAGGTCAATCCCGAAGATAGCCACCGAATTCAGGTTCTACTCGAAGCTACCAGTCGCACCGTCATATCAAAGGGCAAAGAAGTCGCCGTTATCGGCACGGTTACCGGGCCCGTTTCCCTGGTAAAGACCTTAACGGGTGATAAGGATGAAGGTATTGAAGAAGCGGTTCCAATTATCGGCGACTTATTGAAAAAGCTGGCGATGAAATTGGGCGAGTTGCGGGTTGACGCCGTTTTCTTCCGGGAAGACCTCACCGGCGCAGGCTACGTTAATGAACTCATGTCACATGAAAAACTATACGCGGATGTTTACACTACATTATTTAACCTCATCAAGCATTATAACGGCTCGCCGGTGCTTATCGTAAGAGACACCGCGATGGAATCAATCAACGATTTGCACCGGATAATAACACCGGGCGGGATAATCCTTCTCGGCAGGAAACTGAACGGGGACGACCTGGCGCAGCTGCATCAACTCTCGGACTCGCTGAAGGTTTCTTTCGGTCTGCCACTACCGTTGCAGGACACTTCCAGATTGTGGGAGCAATTTGACGTCATTAACCGGTACGTGAGTCAGCATAATCCGGCGGGTTTTTTCTACGTCAGCGATGGGGATGTGCCTTATGATATGTCCCCGGAAACTCTCCACGAGTTGATAGCTAAAATACGGAGTTCATAAAAAGTAACGCAGGAGGAAAAAGGATGGGATACATCGTTAACGTTGACGTTGGCGGCACATTCATGGACTTCTTTGTGGCCAAAGGAGATAAATACCTGACCACCAAGGTACCGACTACCGCCTATGAACTTGGTGTCGGTTTTGTCAGGGGACTCGAAGAGTGTGCTGAAAAAGATAACCGGACACTGGAAGAGTTCCTGGCGGATACGGATGTTATCAAGTATGCCACGACCATCGGCACCAATATACTCATTGAGCATACCGGGCCCAAACTGGGACTGATTACCACGCGCGGCTTTGAGGATACAATATTCATCGGGAGGGGGAGACAATGGGCTGACGGCCTGCCGTCTGCCGATGTCCAGGATGTTACGTCGATTGATAAGCCGGTGCCCCTTATACCCCGCAACCTGGTCGTGGGCGTCAGAGAGCGAACCGACTATGCCGGTAACATAGTCATGCCGCTGGTAAGGGAGGATGTTCTGGAGCAGCTTAGATACCTGGTAGACCAGGGGGTACGGGGTTTTGTGGTCAATCTCCTGTGGTCATTTATCAATCCGGAGCATGAGAAGCAAATAAGAAGCATTATTGAGGACGAATACCCGGAGGTTTACCTGGGCAATATGCCTATTATACTTTCTTCCGAGATTTCACCCAAAGAAGGCGAATACGTAAGAACCATGACGGCCATAGTAAACGCCTATATACACATCGGTTTTGTGGAGCAAATATCAGCCCTGTGCAGCGACCTGCTGGACCGTGGATACAAGAAGCCGCTATTGCTCTGCGATAATGTCGGCGGGGCTGCTAAGGTGGCCAGGACCAAGGCAATTGCCACCTATGGCGCCAGTCCGGTCAGCGGGCTATGCGGCGCCGCCCATCTCTGCACCGGCATCGGCCTGCCGGACATCGTCTTCTGTGATACCGGAGGCACGAGTTTTGATATCGGGCTTATTACCGACGGCAGTATTACCCACTATGACCTTTACCCTACCGTCGACCGCTGGCGAACTCAACTGACGGCCATTAAAATAGCTTCAATCGGCGCCGGTGGTGGCTCCATAGCCTGGCTGAATCCGCTGCTCGGAAATCGCCTGGAGGTGGGACCGGCCAGTGCCAAGTCATTACCCGGCCCGGCGTGTTACGACCTCGGCGGAGAAAACGCCACGGTTACCGATGCCGATGTTGTCCTTGGTTATGTTAATCCGGACTACTTTCTGGGGGGTAAGTTCAAGCTAAACAAGGAAAAGGCTGTAAATGTGCTTAAAGAGCTGGGCAGCCAATCAGATTGGGACGAAGTTACCACGGCCATGATGATTAAGAAGGTAGTCGACGCCAAGATGGGCAACGAGATATTCAAAGAGGTAGCCCTTAAAGGCTACGAACCCTCCGAGTTCACCGTCTTCGCCGGGGGCGGTGCCGGCCCGGGGCATTGCTGTGGTGTAGCTGCCGCCGGCGAAATGAAAAATATCATCGTCTCGCCGATGTCCTCCGTGGCCGGGGCTTACGGCGCGTCAACCCTGGATGTTGTTCACAGCTATGAAAAATCCAGGAACACCAGAATGTTCGACTACGCCAAGGGCGCCTATTTCGATGACTTCAACGCATTCAACGCTATTGTAGAGGAGCTAAAAGAAAAGGCCATCAAAGATATCATACTAGAAGGATTCAAAGAGGAGGACGCGACTTTCCGCCTGGAACTTGAAATGAGATACGGTATGCAGTGGCGCTACACTCCGGTTGAATCTCCCCTGCTGACGATACACAGCACCGATGATGTAAAAAGGGTGTGCGACCGCTTCACGGAAGAATTCAGCCGAATGTACAGCTCCGAAGCCGCTTTTCCCCAGGGAGGCGTTGAGGTGGAAACGTACCGCCTTTTTGCGCACCTGCCGCTGCCGCACTTCGAGTTAACGCAACATGAAACCGCCGGTAAAACAGCACCGGAGGCGGCCATTAAGGGACAGAGAGATGTTTACTGGGAAAAACTCGGCGGTTTTCATAAGACAAATATTTACCAGTGGGATTTGCTGAAAGCCGGTGACTCATTTGAAGGCCCTGCGGTAATAGAATCGGAGAACACCACGGTAGTCATCGAGCCTGATTGGACATTTAAGATGGCCCCGGAACTCTACGGTATGATTACCTATAATCTCTAAATCAATGCAGGGTTCTGAATATAAAAGAGGAGGACTTCAATGCCAGGTGCTATAGATTACGAAATCGGTAAAAGACTTCATCCCGAACCTCCAACGGAAGAAGAACTTGAAAATATGAAGGACATCGAGCCTACTTCGGCCGGGATTTTCCTCCACAAGCTACTCACCATAGCATCCGAGGGCAATGAAACCCTCGTCAAGCTCGGTGCCAGTACCGGATGCCGCTGGGGAGACACGTCTGCGGCTATATATACCAAGCAGGGAGACAGTGCCGTCTGCGCTTCGGGGCTGTACTTTCATTCGGTGCTGGGCTCTACGGATGTCAAGTACATCATGAAATACTGGCTGAATGACCCCAGTGTCGGTATAAGACCGGGAGATGCATTTTTCTGTAACTCGCCTTATATTCGCGGAACACATCCTCCCGACATGGGGATATACTCCCCGATATTTTACAAAGATAAACTTATCTGCTGGATAGGGGCTGTCGTGCATACCGGAGAGTGCGGCGCCTGCGAGCCCGGCGGCATGCCGACCGGCTCCAGAAGCATGTACGAAGAAGGACTGCAGGTCCCCGCTATGAAAATAGCGGAGAACTACAGGCTCAAAGAAGATGTCGTCAACTATTTCAACCATATGGTCAGAGACCCCAGGGCGATGACTCTGGACATCAAAGCAAGGATGGCCTGTCTTAGAGTGGTAGAAAAACGCCTGTTGCAGGTTATCGAAAAGTATTCGCCGGAGTATATGACCGGCGTCTTGAGATACGTTATCCAGCTTACCGGTGAAGCCGCGCACAAGCGTATCAGCGAGTGGACCGACGGCAGGTACCGGTTCGTGCAGTTCGCTGACGCCGTGGGAATATTCCAGCGACTGACCAAGACCTCGCTCACCCTGGATAAGAAGGGAGACCACCTTTACTTTGATTTCGATGGCACCTCGCCGGAGGTAAAGGACCGCGTGGCCAACTCCCCCAGTACGGGAGTTATCGGCGTCAATACCGTGTATCTGCTGGGCCACCTGTTTTATGACCTGCCTCATAATTCGGGCATCCTGGAGCCGATGTCCTTCAAGATGCCGGACGGCAGTATCGTCAATGCCAGCCGGGAGTCGCCGAAGGCCGGCTGCGCTTACGTCCACGAAACCGGTTCCCTGGCGGTGCAATACGTACTGCAAAACCTGGTCTATGCCGCCAGCCCGGACCGGACGGAATGTGCCGGCAACCGCGGTTTCGATACGCTGTCTTACGGAGGGGTGAATCAGTACGGGGAACCCTTCGCCGATGCCGGCGCGGAGATGAACGGAATCGGATTCGGCGCCAGGAGTTATAAAGACGGCGTGGACGTAGCCGGAGCCTACTTTGCACCGATGACTTCGGAGCCGGGAGAGGTTGAAAGCCTGGAATCGCACCTGCCGTTTCTTTATCTATACCGCGGTTTCCACCAGGACAGCTGCGGGCACGGCAAATACCGGGGAGGAGTCGGCATGGACTACGCCGTAAAGATCCACGCCGTACCCAGTGCGGCACTGGGTACCTGGGGCTTCGGCTCCAAGATAACGTTATCACAGGGGCTCTTCGGGGGTTACGGCGTGCCGGCGCTGCCCTTCATAGCGATATCTAAATCCAATCTGGATGATATGCTGCAAAATTCAGACCCGAACATACCGAGTTCAGCCAGGATGCTCTACCGGGAACAGGCCATTAAGGGGCGCTATACCATAAGGGGATATCCCTGCGTGGCCGAACCTACTAAAGAGGGAGACCTGGTCGCCGGCGGTACCGGCGGGGGCGGGGGCTTTGGTGACCCGATCGAACGTGACCCGGCGCTGGTGATGAAGGACCTGGCGAAAGGAGCTATCTCTCACTGGTCAGCCAGGAATGTCTATAAGGTTGTTTACAATGAGAAGATACTGGCGGTTGACGATGAAAAAACCGGAGAGCTGCGCGAGCAGGAAAGAAAGACCAGAAAGACAGTAGGCCGGAAGTTTGCGCAGTTTGAAAAAGAATGGCTGAAGAAAAAACCGAGTGACGAAACCCTGGAATTTTACGGCGCATGGCCGGAAACCAGGTACGAATCGTTCTCGTATTTTGGTGATTGGTCGGGGTATCAGAAGAATGAATAAAATCGTAGCAAGCGCGAGGGAAGCGCTGGCCGATATCTTTGACGGTGCCGTGGTGCTTTGCGGCGGCTTCGGCTGCGTGGGTGGCATGCCGTCGACGCTACTCCGGGCGCTTTCAGAGCTGCCGGTAAAGAACCTGACACTGGTCGGCAACGCACCGGCGCTCGGACTGGAAGCCCAGAAGACGGCTGCCAGGACCATGAAGGTACCGGAGTCCTACGCCGACGGCTCGCTGTTATTAGAAAACGGGCAGGTCAGCAAGCTGATTGCATCCGTCCCGGCGATGGCTATCCATAAACTCCAGGAACCCTTCCCCATCGTCAAGGCCCTGCAGGAAGGACAGGATATCGAAATCGAACTCGTGCCGCAGGGCACTCTTGCCGAAAGGATAAGGGCCGCCCGGGCCGGTATCCCCGCCTTCTATACGAATACGGGTATAGGAACGCTCCTGGAGAAAGACAGAGAAATCAGAGAAATTAACGGCAAGCCTTACCTCCTCGAATACGCCCTTAAAGCCGATTTTGCGCTTATCTGGGCCTACAAGGCCGACCGCTACGGCAACCTCATCTATAAAGGCACCTCCCGCACCTTTAATGCCACCATGGCGGGAGCGGCCGGTATTACCGTCGCGGAGGTGGCCGAGGTCGTAGAGCTTGGCGAGCTGGACCCGGAAACGGTAGTCACGCCGGGTTTACACGTAGACCGCATCGTCGTCAGACAGGGAGAACCGGGATGAGTACTTTCAAAGGCAGGATGGACGAGCAGACAATAGCCATGCGCGTCGCCAGGGAATTTCAGGACGGCATGGTGGTAAACCTGGGCGGCGGCATACCAAGTCTGGCCTGTAACTTCGCGGCCGAGGGCAGAGATGTCCTGTTCCACACGGAGAACGGAGCGCTCGGCTACGGCGGCACGGCTTCTCTAGAAGAAGCCGATTGGGACCTGTTCAACGCCAGCTTTCAGCCGGTTACGCCTCGGCCGGGAATGAGCTTTTTCAGTCACGAAGAAGCCTTCGCCATGATTAGAGGCGGCCATATAGATATCAGCGTTCTCGGCGCACTGGAGGTTTCCGAGAGAGGCGACCTGGCTAACTGGGCGATAGGTAATATGAAGGAATACGACGGAGATGTCGTAGCCTGGATTAAAACAGGCAGGTTCCCCCCGGCTATCGGAGGCGCTATGGACCTTGCCGCGGGGGTAAACAGAATCATTGTCGCCATGACGCATACGACCAGGGACGGCAATCCTAAAATTGTTAAAGAGTGTAAATACGAGATAACCGCGCCCGGGTGCGTATCGCTGGTGGTTACCGATATGGCCGTTATCGAGGTTACTTCGGCGGGACTGGTCTTGAAAGAAGTGGCCCCCGGATTGACTCCTGAAGAGATTCAGGCGGAAACCGAACCGGAGTTGATAATAGCCGACGACCTGAAGGAGGTCGAACTTTAATTCAGGGATTATCGCGGAACAAAGAAGTGAGGAGAATCGTATGAAAACCAGAGTCCCGTTCAGGGAAGGACTCTTTGAAGAAATCACTGGCGAGGTGTCACTGGTCGGAGCCAGGTGCCGCAAGTGCCGGCAGGTAATTTTTCCAAATAGAGACACCTGCCTTAATTGCATGGGAGAGGACCTGGAGCCGATACATCTTAGCCGGAGGGGAACGCTCTACAGCTATACCATCGTACATATGCCGAGTGAGCATTTCGACCCTCCGTATGCCGTCGGCTGGATAGAGCTGCCGGAGGGGTTAAGGATATTCAGCCAGCTTAGAGGCTGGCAGGAACAACCCCTGACAACCGGGATGGATATGACTTTACACTTTGAAAAGCTCTGGGCTGAAGAGGAAAAAGAGGTGTTCGGGTACGTCTTTAGACCGTCTACAAATGGAGGAGCTTGAGAGGATGAGAGATGTAGCTATTATAGGTGCCGGCAGCACTGTTTTTGGTAAATTCCCGGAAACGCTGACCTACCAGCTCGGGGCCGAAGCAGGCCGGGCAGCGGTCAAAGATTCCGGCATCGACCCCAGAGAGATACAGTTTGCCTACTGCGCCAACCTCTACGGGGGTATGGTCATCGGGCAGGCGGTTATGGGAGAAACAGGAGTTACGGACATCGAGCTGACCAACATTGAGAACGCCTGCGCCGGCGGGGCCGCCGCCCTCACTAAAGGCTGGTGGGATATCGCATCCGGACGCTATGACCTCGGGATAATCGTTGGTGTGGAATCCATGACCACCAGTCCTATAGCCGGTAAATTGATACCGCCCGCTAAAGGTGATATCACCGGGGAACTGGGTATGAACATGGTAGCGAGATTCGCCCTCTCACAAAGAAGATACATGGACACGTTTGGCGTTTCCCTGGAACAGATTGCCCGGGTCTCCGTGAAAAACCACCGGCACGGATGCCTGAACCCTTATTCACAGTACCGCAAAGAGCTGACCGTTGAAGAAATTTTAAATTCCCGGCCTATTTGCGAGCCTATTACCCTGCTGCAATGCTGTCCGGCAACGGATGGGGCCGCCGCGGTGATACTGGCCTCCGCTGACCTGGCCAGGAGATATACTCGCAAGCCTGTATTTATTGCGGCCTCGGTATTGAAAAGCGGAGATTACGCCTTCCGCTGGGAGGATATAACCTTCTCTGATATGACCTATAAATGCGCCAGCAGCGCGTATGAAATGGCCGGCATCGGCCCTGGAGACATCAATGTCTGTGAGCTGCATGATGCCTTTGCCATGAATGAGCTGCAGCATTATGTTGAACTGGGTTTTTGTAAAAGGGGTGAAGAAGTCCGTCTGCTTGAAGACGGCGTTACTCAATTAGGAGGCAAATTACCGGTGAATCCAAGCGGCGGGCTCCTCTCAAAGGGGCATCCCGTCAGCGCCTCCGGCGTGGCTCAAATAGCCGAACTCGTCTGGCAGCTAAGGGGCCAGGGTAACGGGCGCCAGGTTGCCGGTGCGAAAGTCGCACTGGCGCACGTTGTCGGCGGCGAGGTTACCGGCCTGGAATCCGGAGCCGTTGGCGTGAATATACTTAAGAATTAATCACGATTAGCGGTGGAGGAACTGCTAAATAATTTTATTATATCGTAAAAAGGGGGTGATACCTTCGGCAAATAGGTCTGGCCTGGTTCGCCAATACTATTCTATTGTTTGAAGCCCTTTATAGTTCATGACCAGTCGCATAACACAATTATAAACGAATTTCCTTCCCCTCTTCAGGCTCATCCAGTATTGGAAGAGACCCGGTCTTGAAAATTTAAAAGAAGAAGGATTACACTAAGCAAAATAAATTCTGTTACATCGGCGCTTCGGGAACATTACAGGGAAGGGAGTAATTATGTAGTTTTAAAGGGAAACACAGGCCGAATAAACTTCATAAATTAGGAGTAACAAAATGAAGAAGTTAATGTTGATTTCCGTAACAGTTATCCTGGCAGCCATGTTGATTTTAAGCGGCTGCGGCGAAAAAGCGGCAGAACCAGCGCCGGCACCAGCCCCGGCACCGGCTCCGGCACCGGCACCAGCACCAGAACCGGCGCCAAAAGATAAAATTGTCATAGGGAATGTGGATGCGTTTACAGGTATATTCGCGCCAGCCCCGTTACTATGGGGCACCATCTGGATGGAAACACTTATTGCGGATTACAATGCCGACGGAGGGCTCTACATTCCTGAATACGGTAAAAAACTGCCGATTGAGTTGATAAAGTACGATTCAAAAAGCGACACGGAAACTTTAATCAGGCTTACCGAGAAATGTATGGTTGAGGATGAGGCTGATTTGATGTTCGCTCCGTGGGGAACATCCCAGAACTTTGCCCTCCTTTCACTATATGAAAAATACGAATACCCGTTCATTGCCCATGCCATGGGCAGCGGCCAGATAGTGGACCTTATAAAATCCGGGGGAGCGAAATGGGCATTCCCGGTACTATGCCAACCGCCTTTCGTGGCCCAGTATGTGGCTGATTTCTTCGAATGGGCTGGTGCATCCAAGATAGGGATTATCGGCATAAGCGACCTGCACGGCATTGAGTTTACCGGACAAGTAAAGGCGGCGCTGGCTGCAAGAAATATACCGGTTGCGGTGGGGCCGGAACTCTATCCATTAACCGTTTCGGACCTATCTCCCATAATAAAGAAGCTTAAAGAAGCCGAAGTGGACACCCTGTGGGCTTCCACCTATCCGGCGGACGGCGGATTACTGGTAAAGCAGTGCATGGACCTTGGCTATTCTCCGAAGATAATGATTATGGGCCCGGGGTCGCAGTATCCGCTGGTAATGCTACCAACTTTCGGTTTAGATGCTGTGACGGGAATCATGGAATACCATGGATTCGAGGTTGACTTTAATTCATCTCCCGAACTGCTGGCGCTTGCCGAAAAATATAACGCGGCCGCCGGCGGTTATCCCGGCAGCAACACTATAGCCGCCTATGTATGTTATGAAGCGCTGTTCAAAGCTGTCGAAAAATACGGCCTCGACAGGGTGAAAGTCAGGGACGCCCTCGCTACCGAGACATTCGATACGGTGCTCGGGCCCGCGCATTGGAACTGGGAAGAAGTCTACCTGGACGTTCCCGGCGCCGGTTACCTTGCTCAGTGGCAGGGTGAGGAGATGCTGAAAGTAGTCTGGCCGTTAGATAGGGCCAGCGCCGACTGGATTCCGAAACCTGATTGGCCATAAAAACAGGTTACTGAAGATATCTTACTGAAAGTATCGTGGTACTCCACAGCCAGCTGTGGAGTACCACAGAAAGACAAGCTGCCTTATCAGATTTGCAGTTGAGGTTGTTTGCGTCAGCCAGCAGATGGGGGCACAAATCAGATTGTGTACAACCCCATCACTGATAATTCGGCAGATGGTCTGACGTGGCCTAAAAACATGGAGTACGCTGATGATTCTACACCTTACGTTGGACATAATTATCGGAGGCGCCATTTTAGGAGCGGTTTATTCGCTTGTAGCCGTTGGCCTTAATTTGCAGTACGGGGTTACACGCATACTTAACGTGGCCCACGGAGAATTCCTGATGATCGGCGCCTACCTGACTTACTTCTGTTTTACGCTTTTCGGTCTGAATCCTTATGCCTCCATTATCGTTATCGGGCCGCTCATGTTTTTAATCGGGTTTGTGGTCTATACAACGCTCCTCCGGGGGATGGTAAAGTCGTCGAAATCAGGAGAAGAACTTGAGTTCAGGTCTTTACTGCTATGCTTTGGCCTTTCCTTTGTAATTCAGAACCTGGCCGTGGTTTTGTGGACGGCAAACTACAGAGGCTACGAGGTACCCTCGTTAGGAATGATCGACTTTTTAGGTGTGAATTTCGAGATGAATAGAATTATCATTGCCTTGATATCTATTTGTATCAACGTATTCCTTTATCTCTTTTTACGTTTTACGAAAGTTGGCGTAGCCATGAGAGCCACAGTTGACCAACCTGTAGGCTCGCAGCTTGTCGGGGTCAACATTTTTAACATCTGCGCTTTATCGTTTAGTCTCGGTATTTTATTGGCTGCGTGGGCCGGCACTTTATTAAGTGTTTTATCTTCGACGATAAATCCATTCATGGGTGCTCCTTATACTCTAATTGCCCTGGTAATGGTGATTTTAGCCGGTATCGGCAGTTTCAAAGGTAATATTGTTGGAGGATTTGTATTTGGCTATCTTTCATACATTACCATGAGGGTAATACATCCGGCTTTAACGCTGGTAGTCGTCTACGCTGTTTTAATATTAATACTTCTAATCAAGCCTAAAGGACTTTTCGCGAGGTGATTTTACTTGAACTTAACTAACATGAAATTTTCAACACTCTTAAAATTTAGTCCTATTATAATTTTTATAGTGCTAACGTTTGTTCCGCTCTTCACCAAGACCTACTATCTGGCGTTGCTCACGAGCGTTTTGTGCTGGATTGGGTTGGCCGTAAGCTGGCATTTCTTTAGTGGTACCACAAAGTATATTTCATTAGGGTCCGCAGCCTTCTTCGGGGTAGGAGTATACATCACGGCAATATTCAGCAAGTCATTACCTTTCCCGGTCGTTCTGCTTTTAGCTGCCGCAATTAACTTCCTCTTTGCTTTATTGGTTGGCCTTGTGACTCTTAGATTGAAAGGCATCTACTTCGCCATACTTACCTTCGGACTCGCCGAACTTCTGAATAATGCCATTTTATTTTGGGAGATGCAGGTAACCGGGACGCGCGGCAGGTTCGTTACCCCAATCGATGTTTATTATCCAATATTAATAATTACTTTTATCATAATTTTATCTGTCATCATCTTAAGGAGAACCAAGCTGGGGCTTGGGTTGAGAATGATAGGTGAAAGCGAGGATGCGGCTGTTCATTTCGGCGTGAACACCACTCTGTATAAGGTATTGGGGTTTGCCGTCAGTAGTATGTTCATGGGTTTACTGGGCGCCGCATTTGCCCCCAGATGGGGATACGTAGACTCCGGCATCGCCTTTAACTCATTATATTCATTTATGCCTGCCATAATGACGTTATTCGGCGGGGCGGGAAGGATCCTCGGGCCTATTGTGGGGGCTATAGTTATTTCACTGTTAGAGGAGTGGTTACTCACCACTTTTAAGGACTATTTCCTGATAATCCTCGGGGGAATAATGATAATTATTATCCTTGCTCTACCGGAGGGCATGACCGGCAAGCTTTTTAAGAAAAATACTTGAGACCGAGAGCTATGCAGATTATGCTATATATATATTGTATCCGACCATCCCGGGAGGTGCTGACATACTTACAATGGTAAAATACCATAAGCCCCGGGGCTGGCCCTGCAAGCTACAACGTCGGGGAAATACCGGCCCTTTAACATACAAATAAATACATATTACAGAGTTAACTTATGAAGCTACTTGAAGGCAAAGAAATATCAAAGCATTTTGGGGGACTCGTCGCCCTTCAGAACGTGGACTTTGACGTACATGAGGGTGAAATTGTTGGTTTGATAGGCCCCAACGGGGCTGGAAAGACCACGCTTTTTAATGTGATAGCCGGAACGTTTCCTTCAACCTCCGGCATGATCAATTTTGAGGAGAAGAATATCACCGGGCTTAAACCCTATAAAATATGTAAGCTGGGAATAGCCAGGACTTTCCAGATACCTAAACCATTTCCCAGCATGAGTGTATATGAAAATATCCTTGCGGTTTCAATTTTTGGATGTGATAAAAATAAAGAGACTTCCAGCGTTAAGTGGGACATCGACCAGATACTGGAAAAATTCGGGTTGGCGGACAAGAGGGAAACAAAGGCCTCAAACCTGGCCGTATTCGAGCTAAGGATGCTTGAAATTGCCAGGGCGTTGGCCACGAAGCCCAGACTATTACTATTAGACGAGGTAATGGCCGGCTTAAATCCCAAAGAAACCGCGCTGATAACTGATATTACAAAAGGATTGCGTGATGACGGAATTACAATTCTACTGATTGAGCATAATATGCGCGCCACGATGGGGGTATCCGACCGCGTGATTGTGCTTGATCAAGGGATGAAGATAGCAGACGGAAACCCTGAAGAAGTATGTAAAGACCCTCACGTTGTTGAGGCTTACTTAGGAGAGGCTTATGTTAAAGATTGAGAATCTAAACGTAATCCGCGGGGGCTTGCAGGTTCTCTGGGATGTTTCCATCAATGTAAAGAAAAACGAGATTGTAGCCTTGCTAGGTTCCAACGGAGCCGGAAAGACAACGCTTTTAAGCACTTTGGTCGGACTGCTTAAACCGTCGTCAGGCACGATGCTTTTTCATGGGAAGGAAATAGGCGGTTTCCCTCCTTATAAAAATGTGAATTTAGGTATATCATTTGTACCCGAGGACAGGAAATTGTTTACCAACTGCTCGGTGCGTGAAAATCTGCTTCTGGGCGCCTATTGCTCCAGGGCGAAAAAGCATACCAAAGAAATGCTCAATGCGGTTTATCAAACATTTCCTCTGTCGAAGGAAAGAGAAAACCAGCTATCCGTCACGTTGAGCGGCGGTGAACAGAGAATGCTGGCCATAGCCCGTAGCCTCATGTCCAATCCTGAACTATTGATATTAGACGAACCTTCGCAGGGACTATCGCCGAGAATGGCCCTCGAGGTTTTTAAAACTTTGGAGAAGCTTAAGGAACGTGAAATCAGCATCTTATTGGCTGAACAGAACGTTCATCATGCCTTGAGGTTTGCTGACCGGGCTTACATTATGGAAACAGGCAGGGTAACTCTGGAGGGGAAAAGTTCAGAACTCCTGGGAAATGATTATGTCAGGGAAGCGTTTTTGGGGATTTAACCGGTCCCTGAATCCATGAAGATATTAACTCCCCCGGTAGTTGTACCTGACATTCCTCCGTGATTAGTAGCATCGCTGTCTGGAGTCCAGCCTGTATTTTAACATACCCCTTCGGGGTACGTCCTTTCGACGAAATACGCGGCCTGACCTCCGGGGCTATCACAGCTAAGAATAAAGAGGGTGAAAAAATGAAATCACGAATGAAAATCGAGAGGGAGAAACTAATCCATCTATATCAGGTGATGTTGACCATCCGGCGCTTTGAAGAAAGAGTGATTATAGACTACCAGAGCGGGGCTATCCCGGGCATAGTACACTCATACATCGGTCAGGAGGCGATAGCTACCGGCGTCTGCACCAATTTACGACTGGATGACCGCATTATCAGCAATCATCGGGGGCACGGACACTGTATCGCCAAGGGGGCCGACCTCAACCGCATGATGGCGGAGATATACGGTCGGAAAACCGGCTACTGTAAAGGAAAAGGCGGCTCGATGCATATCGCGGATTTCGGCATCGGGATGCTGGGGGCCAACGGGATTGTAGCCGGCGGTCTACCCATCGCAGGGGGCGCAGCGCTGGCGGCCCAGCTGGAAGGAGGCGATAAGGTGGTGGTGCTGTTTTTTGGCGACGGCGCTACCAACGAGGGCGAGTTTCATGAAGTGCTGAACCTGGCCTCGATATGGAAGCTGCCGCTTATTTTCGCCTGTGAGAACAATCTTTATAGTGTGAATACTCACGTACGATACGCCACCGGTCTGGAACATGTTTCGGAGAGAGCTACCGGCGGGTACGGCATACCCGGCGTCGTCGTTGACGGCAACGATGTCATCGCTGTTTACGAAGAAACCCAAAAGGCAGTAGCCGGGGTCAGGGCCGGCGGGGGGCCCGTTTTCCTGGAATTTATGACCTACAGATGGCGCGGCCACTACGAAGCCCCCGGCCTGCCGGACCTCCGCCCGGCTGAAGAACTTGAAGCGTGGAAGCGGAAATGTCCCGTGGCCGGTTTTGAACGGGTGCTGCTGGATAATGAAATTGCATCGAGGCAGACGCTCGAGGAAATTAACGGCCAGGTGATGCAGCAGATTGAGGACGCGGTCAGCTACGCAATAGCGAGTCCGTTCCCCGCACCCGAAGATGCCCTTGAGGATGTTTACTCTTCCTGATTAATACGATAATACGAGGTATCGAAAGATGAGAAAGATAAGTTACGGACAAGCGGCCTCGGAGGCCCTGCTGGAGGAGTTCCGCCGGGATGAAAAGACCATCCACCTGGCCACGGATGTCCCCCCCGACTTAAGAAAGGAATTCGGCGAAGCCAGAATAAGGCAGACTCCTATTTCCGAATCGTCTTTTGTCGGGGCAGCAACAGGCCTGGCCGGCTCGGGTTTCCGACCGATAGTTGATATCAGGATGGCGACTTTCGGGTTCGTCGCCATGGACCAGTTCGTCAACCAGGCGGCTAAAATAACTTATATGTTCGGCGGTCAGGCCAGATTCCCAATCGTATACCGCATGACCGTAGGCGCCAGTAAATCATTCGCCGCCCAGCATTCAATCAGCCCTTATTCCATGTATATGAATGTTCCTGGTCTTAAAATTATACTGCCGGCCACCCCGTATGATGTTAAGGGACTGATGAAGACCGCCATCCGGGATAACAACCCGGTTATCTGCTTTGAGCACATGGCGCTGGAAACCATGGAGGGAGAAGTGCCGGAGGATGAATATACTATTCCATTTGGTCAGGCTGTAATCAGGCGGGAAGGAACGGATGTAACCGTTGTAGCCCTGGCCAAGATGGTGCATGAGGTCCTGGCAATAGCCGAAGAGATGAAGCAGGAAGGAATATCGCTGGAGGTAATTGATCCCCGCACGCTTGTCCCAATGGACAGGGAAACCATCAAGGCTTCGGTGGCCAGGACGGGCAGACTGGTGGTGGTCGATGAAGCCTGCATTACCTGCGGGGCAGCCGCTGAAATCACCGCTCTGGTGGTTGAAGATAAGCGAATTTTCAGACGTCTAAAGTCCTCCCCCAGGCGCGTATGCGGCCTGGATGTACCAATCCCTTATAGTCCGCCTATGGAGCAATATGCCCTGCCCGGCCCGGAGGATATTAAGACTGCTTTAAGGGAAGTTATGGCTTAGCCTGGCCTCTTTCATCTGGTATGATACTGTATCACCACCCGTATGCTATCGCAGCTGTAAGCTCCCAACAGGTAAGTCCGTAAGCACGAAAAGGGATGTATTGACCTTCTTAAAATAACCTCTTTTGTGCCATTCCGTTTTTCATTGTATACTTATTATAGAGTCAGCCTATACGGGCGGAATAGATGGCAGAAGAAGAAAGCGGATTCGACGAGTTAATGCGCCTGCAACAGCAGTTCACGCGACAGCAGGAAGAGCATGACGAAAAAGAGCGCCAGCGTGAAGAGCAGGATAAAAAGGTGCAGGGCGTCCTCCAGGGACTTAAGGACCTTAATATTTCCATGGCTATCGAGCAGCTCAAGACAGTAGCCGCGCCGGAAATCGTGAAGGAAGTGAACGCCATGAAAACCAGAGAAGGGGCTGACGAACTGCGCAAGATGATATCCGACCTGGCCGATGACCTGGAAAAAGGTATCGGAGCTATATCCGCTCCAAAGGGTGATACGGCCCACCTGGTAAATTCCATGAGGACTCTCAATATCCTCATGGACCTTTATTTTTCTCTCCACTAGCCGTAACCGCGGGAGAAATCAAATTTTTTACACTACCAATGTTATACCTGAACCTGGAATTTAGGTATTTTGGCCGATTTCCACAAAGCAATTAATGTAATAGAATTCCTATATCACTATAAGTACGTTTAGTTTATTTTTCCCTCCTCTCTAAGATGTGGGGGAAGCTGTTAAGGGGCATTACGGCTTCCCCCTCGCCTCTTTTTTCAGGCCTATTTACGACTTCACGAAAGTGCTTTGCGCGGTCATTTACTATAATGGTACAGGTCTCACCGTGTATATAGCGGTCGCCGCCGATAGCCCAGGTTTACATGCCAGCCTTGCACGGCTATAATATAAACGGTATATTATTCTCGCATACACCTGACCAGAATGTTTTATACCGGTGAATTTTCGCATGAAACTCGGCATTGATATAGGCTCGGTAACCGCCAAGGTGGTCGTAGCGGACGATTCCGATAATATAATCGAATCCAGGTATGTCCGTACCATGGGTCAGCCGATGGAGACCATCCTGGCTATCCTGGAGGACATACTTACCGGATACCCGCCCGAGCTTTTTCAGACAGCCGCCGCTACCGGCACCGGCGGACAGCTCATCGCCAACTTGCTGGGAATATCCTTTGTCAACGAAATTACCGCGCAGGCAGCCGGGACTGCCCGTTTCCACCCGGAAGTGCAGACAATCCTTGAGATAGGCGGCGAAGACTCCAAGCTCATCGTCCTGAAAAAGGAAGCGGAAGAAGCCCTCCCCAGAGTTTCCGATTTCGCCCTTAATGGAGCCTGCGCCGCCGGCACCGGCTCCTTCCTGGACCAGCAGGCCTCGCGGATGGGGATACCCATCGAACAATTCGGCGATGTCGCCTTAAAATCGGAGCACCCGCCCCGCGTGGCGGGACGCTGCAGCGTTTTCGCCAAGAGCGATATGATTCACCTTCAGCAGGTAGGCACCCCGGTACACGATATCGTCGCCGGCCTGTGCTTCGCCATGATACGCAACTTCAAAGGACAGGTAACCCGCGGTCGCGACATGGGCAAACCCGTTTCTTTCCAGGGTGGAGTGGCCGCCAACAAGGGTATCCGGCGCGCCGTACTGGAAGTCATAGAACTGGAAGAAGCTGACCTGATAATTCCCGAGCATTTTGCCGTGCTGGGGGCGCTGGGCGCCGCCCTTTCCGGTAAGGAAAACGCCCTGCCCGGAGATACCGTTCAGCGATTGCGTGACTATCTTACCCGGCGGGAATACAGGTTCGTTACCCTGCCGCCCCTTGAAGGCGACGACTACCCGATAGAAATCTCACCGGTGAAAATAGATACCGATAAACCCATCGAAGCCTATATCGGCGTGGACATAGGCTCCATCAGCACCAATGTCGTCGTCATCGACAAAGACAATAACGTACTGGCAAGGCGTTACCTGATGACGGCCGGCCGGCCCATAGAAGCCGTGAAAAAGGGGCTTTTTGAGGTCGGAAAGGAATTAGAAGGCAAAGTTATCATTAAGGGCACCGGCTCCACCGGCTCCGGACGCTATATGACCGGGGAGTTCTTCGGCGCCGATGTTATCCGCAACGAAATTACGAGCCATGCCAGAGCCGCTTCATTCGAGTGTCCCGATGTTGACACTATCTTTGAAATCGGCGGGCAGGACGCCAAGTACGTCAGTCTTCAGAACGGCACTATAATCGACTTTGCCATGAACAAGGTATGCGCCGCCGGCACCGGCTCCTTCCTCGAAGAGCAGGCGGAAAAACTGGGTATAAATATCAAGGAAGAATTCGGCGAGCTGGGCATGGCCTCGAAGCAGCCGCTGGACCTGGGCGAACGCTGCACCGTCTTCATGGAATCGCAGCAGAACTACTTCAAGCAGCGGGGCGCCGCCAAGGAAGACCTGGTGGCCGGTCTTGCCTGTTCGGTCGTGAAAAATTACCTGACCAAAGTGGTAGAAGACCGTATAATCGGCGACCGTATTCTGTTCCAGGGAGGCACCGCCTTCAACCGGGCTGTAAAAGCGGCCTTCGAGAGCATCCTGGGCAAGAAAGTCCAGGTGCCGCCGCACCATGATATCCTCGGCGCCATCGGCGTGGCCATGCTGGCCAGGGAAGTGATGGAGGAAAGCGGCGCGAGAGAAACGCGTTTCCGCGGCTTCGACCTGGCAGGCCGGCAATACGAACTCTCCTCCTTTGAATGCCAGAGCTGCTCCAATCGATGTGAAATCCACAAGGTCGTCTTCGAGGGGGAGAAACCGCTTTTCTACGGCTCACGCTGCGGTAAGTGGGACAGCACGGAACAGAAGGAGAAACGCGAGTCTTCTAAAATACCGCGCCTGTTTGAAGAGCGCGCCCAGGCCCTGATTAGCATCTATCCCAAAGACAAACCCGATACACCTAACGGCAAGACGGTGGGAATTCCCAGGGTGCTGTTCTTCCACGAACTTTTCCCGTTGTGGAAAGCGTTTTTCACCGAGATGGGCTTCCAGGTGGTACTTTCCGACTCCACCAACCGGCATATTATCCGCCGGGGCGTAGAAAATATCGTCGAAGAGCCGTGCCTGCCTATCAAGCTGGCCCACGGGCACATGCTCAACCTGCTGGAAAAGGAGCCGGACTTTATCTTCCTGCCCGTCCAGTGCACTATGGAAAAACTCTCCGACGACTGGAGCAAGTCGTGGAACTGCCCCCTCACCCAGAGCCTGCCCTATATCCTGCTAAGTTCCAAGCGAATCAAGGAATTGCTGGCCTCGCCGGAAGGCAAACAACCCAAAGTATTAAGACCGGTCATCCACCCCGATCGCGGTCGAGCCTGGCAGAAGAAAATCTTAAGGAAAGTCGCCCTCGACGCCGGAATTACCTCAAACACGGCCATCGATAAAGCCATTCAGGCCGGGTTTGAGGCTTTCGATAGTTTTAACGAATGGCAGCAGCGGCGGGGCCGGGAGGTCCTGGACAACCTCAAGGCCGATGAGAAAGCCATTGTCATCGTCGGACGCGCCTACAATACCTATGACGAAGCCATAACGCTGAACCTGTCCGAGAAACTGCGGGATTTGAATATTCTGGCGATACCGCTGGACCTTCTGCCGCTGAAATCGATGGCCGGGGAGGTCAGCAAAAACCACCCCAACATGTACTGGAAGGCCGGCCAGAAAATACTCTGCGCGGGCAGAATGGTTGCCCGCGACCCCCGCCTGTTCGGACTATATGTAACCAATTTCGCCTGCGGCCCCGATTCATATTTAACAAAATACTTCAGCAAGGAGACCGAGGGCAAGCCTTTCCTGACCATAGAAATCGACGAGCATTCCGCGGACGCCGGCATTATCACCCGCTGCGAGGCTTTCATCGATACGATACGCAACGCCAGTACACGCGGCACCAGCAAGTTCATACCTCTCGTCAGCATCTCGTCGAATCACACCAACACAAGACGCGTATATGTGCCCTACATGATTGACCACGGCTACGTTCTGTCCGCCGCCATGAGGCGGTGCGGGGTAGATGCCGAGCCCCTGCCGGAGTCGGACGAGCTTACCCTGGAAATAGGCCGGAAATACACCACCGGCAAGGAATGCTACCCCAGTATCATTACCAGCGGTGATATAGTCAAAAAGACGATGACGCCGGACTTCGACCCCGACCATGCCGCTTTCTTCATGCCCTCCGCCAGCGGCCCCTGCCGGTTCGGGCAGTACAACCGACTTCACCGCCTGATACTCGATGAGCTGGGGCTTCAACAGGTGCCCATACTCGTCTTCGACCAGACCGGCGGCTATCATAAGGACATGGCGTCGCTGGGGAGGGGCTTCCGGCTTCACGCCTGGCGGGCAATCACCATCCTCGACTCCATGCAGAAGATGGTGCTGGAGAGACGCCCTTACGAGGTAAATAAAGGCGAAACCGACGCCGTCTATAAGGAATGGCTGGACCGGCTGATTAAAAACACCGGGCAGGACAGCGGCGCATTAACAGAATTCTCCGGTCGCGTCAGAGACGCATTCGAGGCTGTAAAGTTAGACACCGGCGTTCCCAAGCCGCGCATCGGCATCGTCGGGGAGATATTCGTACGGAGCAACCAGTTTGCCAACGACGCGCTCATCAGCAAGCTGGAAGCGCTCGGGGCGCAGTGCGGCGTGCCGCCGCTGGAGGAATGGCTGGATTACATCGACCACCAGCGCAAGCGGCGGAACCGTCTCCACCTTGAGGGCGGCTGGCGCGACTGGGCACGGCAGAAGCTTACCGAAATCGTGCAGGAGAACGTCGCCGAGCCTTTGAGAAAACAGTTCGACGATTCTATAGAGTCGTTCAAACGCGAGCTGCCGACACAGGCAATCATCGACCGGGGTCATACCTACCTGACGCCCGCCGTGGAAGGGGAAGCTATCTTAAGCATGGGGAGAGTGGTGGAGTACGCCGAGCACGGCTTTGACGGAATCGTGAATATCATACCGTTCGGGTGCATGCCGGGGACGATTGTGAGTTTGCTTCTGCACCAGTTCCGCCAGGACTACGGCCTGCCCGTCCTGAACGTGGTGGTGGAGGGCACCAAAGACCCGGGAGAATCAATACGGTTTGAGGCGTTTATCCAGCAGGCTAGCGAGCACATGCTCCAGAACAGAACCAACCACTAAAAATAACGGGATACAATTCCATCGTAAAAAGCGCCGTGTTAGCTTGCGATTGTTTTTAGAGTTATGTCATTTGCAATTTACGCAATTGCAAACCGGGTTTTGGACGAGCGTAAAATTGCGACATCGAGGGGTTGACTTTTAGTAGTGAGAATTGTTTTTGGTAGTTAATTATTGTAAAGTTGGGGGTTTTGTCGCGAGTATGAGCGTGAGGGGAGATTTTTATAGGCTAAGCATATACTACCTAAATGATATACTGATTCCTTTTATTCAATAGGCACTACCCCCCTTTAAATTATCCCCCGGAGCCAAATAAAAAGGGCGCCAGCTACCGCAGTATTTACATAGCAGTGCCGGTGCCCATATAAGACGCTTAGCGCCAAACCAGCTCATTGGTATTGTTCTTTACGGGTCAGGATTATTACGCATGGGTACGATTATACTCCTTTTATCATATTTGTCAATCCCGCCATTTTGGACGATAGTAATCCACTGGATTCTGGCCTTCGCCGGAATGACACCAGGGGGTGGGGATAACAAAGGGATAAGCCGCAGATGATGATACAGGGCGGCACGGGTGGGAAAAGATATCTAGGTGGGGCGGGGTTAAAACAACTCTTCTATAACGTCAGCGAATACCTTACGAAGCTTCTTTTTAGTGTTCCAGAATTTTGCTGAATCCCATTCTGTAATTTCCTCCTCGCCGAAATCATCCCCGTCCAGGTACGCAGAAAATCTAAGCTCAATTTGCAGGGCTTCTATATTATCCAACCTTCCGTAATGCCGGGTAATGTATCCTCCAATAAACCTTTCATTCCTGGTCACGGTAAAGTCATGCTTGCGTAATGCTCTCTCGAAACATGCTATAAGACGCTCCGAACAGGTAGTATCGTTAACATTACCGAGACAGACATCTGCCAGGGGGAATGCAAGGTGTGTCCCAAAACTATGCAGGTCGAGCAGATAAACTCGACTGTAATCCCGAATCATTTTATTCAGTATTTGCGTCAGTCGTTGGTGATAGGGAATGTAATAGCTATTAATTCGTTTTTCTATTTCGTTTTGCTCTGGCCTTACATCATAAAGAGCGCTTTTCCACGAATTCTCTTGAGAAATAACGGATATTGTCTGGGGGCCGAATAACGGTGTCTTTAATCCACGGTTTAAATTAACTACATATCGGCTGTGGGTAGCTTGAAGCATGGTAATGCCTAATTCCGGGAGAAAATCGTATAACTTGTCCAGATGTGGGTCCATCTCGGTTAAAATCGGGCGGGAGTCTTGCTTGAACTGCTTATCGATATTTCGTGGAACGCAGGTGCCGCTGTGAGGAAGGTCAGCTACCAGGGGAAGCCTGTTTTGTTTCGGAACCAGGAGGTTATATAGTTTCACTCCACCGTGGATTCCCTGCCGTAGAATCTATCCTTCCAGGTTACGCCAGCACCGATAATCCACCGCCCGCCGGAATAGATAACGTTCATAAAGTAGAACAACATCCCGACGGGGTGGAACCAGACCGAAATGGCCGGCTCCCGGAAGCGCCTGTCTATCAGCCACCGCATGAATAGAATAACCGCCAACTGAAAAACCACAATCCCGCGGTAGAGGTAAGGCATCTCGGTTACAAAAAACCCGTTCCAGAGCCAGTAAAACGGCGCGATATAGAAAAAGTAAGCTGCCAGAACCAATCCGACCAGTGCTACCGGTGCCATAGCCACAATGGAATAAATCGACTTGCCCAGTCCGTACCAGGCCGACCCCAGGTCCCGGTACATATTACAGGAGACTACCGGGGACAGGTCTATGGCGATATGGCGGCCACCGCGACGGCCTACTTCGATGCCCAGCCAGATATCCTCAACGATTCTTGACTGCACCACCTTATGCCCGCCCATCTTCCAATATTCGTCCCTGGAGAAGAGAAGGAACTGGCCGATAGCCATCGATGGTTTCGGGTTTTTACACCGGTGAAGCCACCACAACGGCAGCCAGCCCAGAATGATGAAATACATGACGGGAATGACAATCTTCTGGGACAGTGAGGTAGCCAGCTGGCGGGGAAAGCCGGAAAGCATCGATGTTTTATGTTTTATAGCTATAGAGAGCACACTGCGCAGCATATGGGGGGCGTGGGTGGTATCCGCATCCACGAAAAGAAACCAGTCGCCGCGCGCCTGCTGCGCCAGTTGATAGCAGGCGAAAGGCTTGCCCGCCCACCCTGCGGGGAGGGGTTCGCCCCGGAAAAGCCGGATACGGTCGTCACGGGCGGCTATATCGCCAATGATGGCCCCGGTATTATCCACCGAGTTATCGTCCAGCACCAGCACCTCATAGTTAGGATAGTCCTGTTCCTGGAGGGACTTCAGGCAGCTGGCGATATTCGCCTCTTCGTCCCTCGCCGGAATCATGACGGAGATGAGGGGTGCCGGACCGGGTACCCTGGCTTTTCGACTGGGCTTCTTGAGGCTCCTCAAGTTAAGAATAAGATTAACCAGGAAAACCACCAGACCTGCTGCTATTATAAACTGGTATAACATAATCCAGCCTTTCTAGATGATTGATAAAGTCCCGCGAATAATCGATTGCAGCCAGCGGACGAGTCTCCCCCGGAAACCGGGAAAGGTACGAAGCTCATTAAAG
>Ga0307443_1000361_pt1 | contig 29700 bp, 10 predicted proteins | sample SalMarSW160220MG_FD_202148 | JGI IMG/M metagenome (GOLD analysis project Ga0307443, IMG submission 202148) | Salt marsh sediment microbial communities from the Plum Island Ecosystem LTER, Massachusetts, United States - SW1601-220 | ecosystem: Environmental > Aquatic > Marine > Intertidal zone >... | reverse complement strand
TTATATATACTTCAGCGATACAACATCAGTTGATTGTTATGGAGACACCTATATAGGAATGTTTGAGCATTTAAGAACAATGTTAGCAAATTTTTCAGGAGATGCTGGAACTGTAGATACTAATATAGAGGTTATATATTTTGTAGGTGAGTCTTCTTTTAATCCTAATTTACGAACAGACACATGTATTTATCGTCTACATGATACTATACGTCCAACAAGAAACCTATTAGCTGTACATGAGACACCAGGAATTTATCCATTAGACGATGCTGCTGATCCTGATACTTACGAACAAGACTGGTACTTATACCAAAATAATGATGTATATAGTAGGACAGATTATGCAAAGACTTACTACCCTGCAGAGCTTGGTTACACAGTAGGAGAGTCCTATAGATATGATACTAAGGTTATTGTTTCAGAGGAGAAGTCTAATAGAGAGCTAATAGACTCTTGGACAAAATTTTTATTCAATAATCAGCTTGAGCTAAAGACCAGTTATGGTCCAATCACTAGCCTAGCAGTAGTAGGAGATAATCTCATTGCTCTGCAGGAAAAGGCTGTTGCTAGTCTTTCGGTAGCTGAACGTGAACAGACCACAGGTGACTCTGGATTACCTCTTACTCTTGGTACGGGAGGTATCTTAACAAGGTATGACTATGTGAATACTTTCTCTGGTTGTCAAACAAAGAAAGGACATGTAGTAACACCTACTGGACTCTATTACTATGATACTTTTAATAAGGCTATTTACACGTTATCTAAGCAAGGTGAACCCTCAGTAAATAAGTTGGCTAACATGGATTCACACTTTAAGAATCAAACCTATGCCAGCTTCAATATTGTTGCTGTTGCTTATGACAGACCACATAATGATATACTCTTTACTTTTGCTACTAGTAGTAACACATCAGAGGTATTAGCTTTTAATGATGTTAGAGGCTACTTCACTCATTTTGTAGATACCTTACGAAGAGATTACATCTATGATGACACTTTTATCTGGGCATTATCAGAAACAGGTATCGGAACTTATAACGTCTATTTAGAAAATGTAGATGAAGCCTTGACAATAGATGGTCAAGCATTCGATTGTTCTCTTACTATCATAAGCAGACCTGAGCATCCTGATGTCTCTCGTTTTGATATCTTAGAGTGGAACTCTATTGTTAAGTCTATTACTACTGGTGCAGAGGAGTCATTAACTACTTTTAATACTCTCCAATGTACGAATACATATCAAGATACTGGAGTGATATCTGACTCAACGTTTATACGTAAGTTCAGAAACTGGAGAGTGAATGTTCTAAGAGACTCAACTACTGTACGTTCTAACCTTAATCCAAGGCTGCGTAGTGAGTGGTTAAAGAGTATTTTTACTTTTACTCCAAGTAATAATATCCTTTGGATAGATTCCATCAAAGCAATTTTTCAACCTAACAAGGTATAGTATTGGACCTGAGAACTTTTGTTAGAAAGTTTATTTGCTTTTTGAATATAAATATTGTATTTTTGTAGATTATGGCTCCGAAGAAGAAACAAGCTAAGATCAATCAAAAGAAATTTATGGATGCGATTTCTTTTGTAGAAAGTAGGAATGGTAAATATATGAAAAACCCTCGCTCTTCTGCTTCTGGTCTATATGGACAATTATATGATAGTATTGATCCTAATTTTTTAAAGGAGAAAGGTATTAGAAGCAGAGATGCTTTTATAGGAGATACGACAGTACAGAATGATTATATGTTGAAGAGGATGGCTGGGGATATGTTTAACACACCTCGTAAGACCAACCTTTTTCAAGACGCATATGATTTAACAGAGGAATATAAACCTCAGCTTGGAGATGATTTTACCTATACAGAAGATGAAGTAGCTGCACTGTCACATTTCTTAGGTAGACAAGGAACGAGAAATTATTTTGGATGGGCAAAAAGAGACAAAGATCGTGCTAAGTTTGATAAATGGCATAAATCCAAGGGGATCAACAAGTCTCCTGAAGAATATTTAGAATTATATAATCAAGGATGGGGGGATCGTACATTACCGACTAGAGAAAGTCTAAATATACCAAACTATGCAGAAGGAGGGGAATTAAATACAAATTCTAATAAGATGGCAACAACATTAACAGCTGAGAAAGCAAAGAAAATTCTCAAAGATGGGAAGGTAAATGGTAAACCATTAACAGATAAACAGAAGAGATACTTTGGGTTTATTGCTGGAGGTGGTGTGCCTAGTAAAGCAGAGGGGGGTAATCTTAGTAGAGAGAAAGATTATGGCTCCAAGAAGAAACCCTATCCTAAAGTTAAGTCTGGTGATTTTGCTGGTGGTGGAAGATCATATCCTATCCCTACGAAAGCAAATGCTGTTGATGCACTGCGATTAGCTGGTCTACATGGTAGAGACGATGTTAAAGCTAAAGTATATAAGAGATACCCAAGCTTACGTAAGGCAGAGGGGGGAGAGCTTGATGAACTCGGTCTAGGAGACTGGATAAAAGATAATAAGCAGGGAGTGATAGGTGGAGTAAAGACTGCTGCAGGTATAGGTGCTATGTTTATCCCTGGTGGTCAAGGTATAGGTACTAACCTTATCGCTAGTGGAGTAGGTGATATAGGAAATGAGATCATCAGTGATAGGGCGAATGATAAGTTAGATGCTAACAGAACAGCTGCAGATCAAGCAGCAGCAAAAGCTGCGTATGCTCAAGGAACACTACCGGGTTTATATGAGAGAGCTAACCAGGGAAATAATTTTCAAACCCTACAGCATGGAGGCCCAATAGAATACACAGGACAGTCACATCAGGGGCCTGATGGTGGTATACCTGTTGATGACCAAGGAAACCCTGTAGTAGTTACTAATAGAGAACCTATTGCTAAAGTAGAAAGGGGTGAGCGTGCTTTCAAAGATCCTGACACAGGAAAACCATATGTTATGCCAAAAGATAAATCAAAAATTGTAGATAAAGTCTTTAAGAGAGCTGAGTTCAGGCTTGGTAAGGATTTTAGTAATCCTGATCTTATTACTAAGAAAGGGTTAGATAGATCACTTAGGAACCTTATTGCTATGAATGAAGCCAATAAGAGTAAGAAGAATAAATCTGTTCAGATGGCAGAGGGTGGTGATCTGGATGACTGGATGACTCATCCTACATGGAACAATATGAATACTAACCCTGGTACTATTCCCGGTGTCAATGCACCTACTGAGATACCAGAAGTAACTATCACAGCAAATAGACCTCTTGCTGGTCGATCGACTGAGATTATAGGTCCTAATGGTCCAATGGCTGATACAGGAGCATCTCCTTATCCCACAGGAGCTATGGATCTTGGTGTTGATCCTAATAAATATACATATACACCTGCTGACACGACTGGAGCAATGGGTGATCAACCCTGGTCACCTGCTAAGTCACAAGCTATTGGTGCGGGTGTAAATGCTTTGGCTGGTGCTGCTGGGAATATTGTATTAGCAAGTACCCTTCCTGAACCCGAAAGGATGTCTGCTCCGAAGATCAGTGCACCAAGGATAAGCTTAGCAGAACAGAGGCAACAAGCTGATGTAGATGCAACAGAGGCTGTTAGCAGAGGTATGACAAGGGCAAGATCTGCTGGATTGAACAAGCGTTCACGACAAGCTATACTCAATCAGCTTGATGCTGATGTAACGAGGAATCTTGGTAAGGTTAAATCTGAATCCTTACTTGCTGAAAGGAATATCAATGCTACCAGACAGCTACAAGTGGATGTACAGAATCAATCTATTGCTGCTCGTGCAAGTCAGATCAATGCTATGAGGAAAGATCAATTTATCAGAGATAAGTATGGTTTATACAGTCAAGCACTAGGTAATATAACTGGTGGGATCAGAGATATTGGTAAGATATACGGCGACTCACAGTTCTTAGATGTTTTATCTGCTCGTTCTGGCTATCAATATGTTAAGGGTCCAGATGGTAAGGTCAAGTTATCAGCAATACCTGAATACTGGAAAAACAAACAAACATTTTAATTATGGCACAACAATATCTTCCTGCAACTTATAATATGCCAAGGTATGCTAATACACAAATAGGTGTGCCTTTTGTAAGTGCATATGATCCTACTGTTAATGATAGATATCTAGGATTGGTACAACAAGAATACCAAAAGGCTTTTTCTGCTAACCAAGCTCTAGCAGCACGAGAGGCTGAGATAGCAGATATATTCTCAATAGATGAGGCAGGTAAGGAGGAGACTCTTGGTAAGTATCGGAGTAAGATAGGTGCTATACGTGAAGCATACAACCAGGACCTTGCTCTGGCTGCACCACAGCTTGCTAGAGCAGTAGCAGAGGAAAGAGCTAATCCTTGGTATGGAAAGAATGTACAATACAATAAGGAGTTTGAACGTAGACAGAAACTCTTGGATCAGTTCGGTCCTAACATACGAATTACTAAAGATCTGCCACAGGGTAGTCTGAATGATATGGACATGGAGGATATTAGCTTTAACTATTGGAACCAAGCAATGGCTGATGAGATGTTACAAAGAGATTTAGGAAAAGCTGCTTCCATGACACGTACTCTCTCTCCCGAACCACATCCTGATTACCCTGATCTATATGCTTATGAAAGAACGTTAAAAGGATTGGATGAGACAGAGGCAGCAGAGGCTGCACAGAGAGGAGCAAAAAGAATCATACAAAGTTTAGAGAATTCAGGTGTTACAGTTGATGATACGATGCGTGAGCAGATTATAGAACATGCCGGACTCTGGGCTGATAAGAATCTAAGAGGTGGGATAACAAAGCGTCCTATTCAGATTGGAAGTATTACTGGTGGTTCTGGATCAGGTAATAATGGTCAATTCTACTCTCCTGGATCACGATTGATCTATACGGGAAATGTAGTTGGAGATATCCCTTCAGAGAAAGAACAAAAGAAAGCTGGAGAAGGTCTTTATGAAGCATATCAAGAAGGAACGATGACACCTGAGCAAGAAGACTTCTGGAATAAGAATGCAGATTTATCTGAAGCATTAACTTATGAGAAGCAAGCTGCAGAAGAGAATTTCTCAGGAGGATTCGATAGGATCAAGAAGCATGTTGAGGATGCTCCTATAGAAGAAATTAAGATAGGACTACAAAAAGGTTTACAACAAGACTTATCTTTTGAAGATGCTTTATCTGCATCTGATGTTGTAGAGCGTACAGAAACTCCTAATATGATGGTTTATGGTGCACCACCAGAGATTACATATTCTATAAATGGTAAGCCTCTTGATGATCTACAGTTAAACCAGTTACGTAGTAAGTATAATGATGCTGAACGTAAGAAGAAAAGGTTCTTAGAGGATACTTTAGTTGAAGTAGCTAATCGTATGTTTCCTCATGGTGCACGTAGAGGATATGCAGTAAGTGCAACATCTGATGCTATTGATAGAGTAAATGCTTATGTTGCTGGTACTATGATTGGTCCAGAGACAGATTACGATAAGCTCAGAGAGAGGTATGGTATAAAAATTTATAAAGACTCTGGGAAGGAAAAAAGGAGTGAGAAAAAAGTTGGTAAGTCCTTAAAAGCAATTGGTAATTTTGATTTTGAACCTTCTAAGCAGATGGGAGCTATTAAGTATATTGGAGCAGATTCAAATAATGCTCCTGAGATACAGATAAAAACTTCAGAAGGACGTATTGAGATTCCTTTAAAAGATCTTGAAGGACAGCAGCATGGTATGCAGCTTAGCTTAATTCTCAATAACCCAGATCTTATTAATGATGTTTTCAACTATAACTATGATACTGCTCTTAATAAGAGAGGTGGTTCAGTACCAGTCAGTGAGGTATTAGGTATACCAAAGCAGATCGAGGAAGATCTTGGTATAGGAAATATCAGACGAGTAAAGGCAAATGAAGAGATTGCTAATTACTTAGGAGTAGAAAAAGGAACTAAGGTATATATCTCTGAGATTGAAGGAGAAGGTGCAATAGTTCGTGAGACACCTAATGAGCTTATATTTGGTATAGCAACTCATATTGGTAATCTCGGTTTGATAAGAGCAACTGATCCTCTATACCAGTATCTCTACTTACAAAATAATGAGTTGGCAACACCAAAAGATATCAAAGATAGTAATCTAGCTAGAATGCAATAAGTATGGCTAAAAAACCTGATGTATTAGGTCAAGAACCTATTGAAAATCCTGTAAGCAGTCCTGAATTAAAATTCTTTGAGCCTGAGCTTATCACTGCTCCTTATGGTCGAGGATTAGATTTGAATAAAGGAGCTGTTGAGTATCCTAATTATCGTTTCCCTGATTTCAGACAAAAAGATCTGAATACGTTAGAGGGACAACCAACAGATTATGTTTTTGGTGAAGGACCAGAAGAGATTCTGGCACAGAACCAATCATTCATATCTAAGCTGGGTAATGCTGGTATGAAGGCTCTTGGAACAATGGGTAACACAGCTATTGAAGGGACACTTGGCTTACCTATTGGTATACAACAAGCTATACAAAGAGGAGATTTTCAAGCATCATATGATAATCCATTAACACAATCTTTAGATCGTTTCACTGCTTGGATGGAGAAATCCTTCCCTAATTACTATACTGCAGAGGAAAGAGAGATGTCTTTTGGACGTAAGCTGGGTACAGCAAACTTCTGGGCAGATAGTATTCTTAAGAACTTAGGTTTTATGGCGGGTGCTTACCTTACAGGTATGGCTGGTGCAGGTGTTTTCGCCAATCTGTCTAGATTAAATAAACTAACCAAGACTTCAAAAGTTCTTTCTGAGGCTATGCGTACTGGAAAGGCTCTTGAAGGATTAGAAGGTGCTGCACTCATGTCAGAGATTGAATCTGTAGGTAAGCAGCTAACACGGTTGGGTGCTACACAACAGCTTACTGCCTCTCTTATGGCAGCTAAGGCTGAGGCTGGTATTGAATCTCGTGAGTTAGGTAGACAGTTAGATCAGGATAGAGAACAGAATATAAAAGATCTGATGGCCTCTTATGAGGAAGAAGATCGTAACAGGATTGAAACACTTAATAAGATTGAGAATGATCTCCTGAGAGAGCTTAATGCACCTGTCTTAGATAATGAAGGTAATCTTGTACAAGGAATAAACTACTCTAAAGAGACTATGACCGATGATATGCTGGCTGATCTGCAGGGAAGAGCACAGGATGTCTATAGGAAAGGTCTACAAGCAAAGGCTGAGGATGAGTATGAGAAGATGCGTGAAGGTGCAATGAATACAACCTTTGCAGAGAACGCTGTTATCCTTACTCTGGGAAATATGATCCAGTTTGGAAAAGCTTTCGGTAGGGGATATAATGCTGATCGAAGAAGTCTGAATGCTATTGTAAGAGATAAAGATATCTTAAAGCAGAATAATCCCTTTATCAAGAGAGCAGGTCATGTTTTATACCGTCCTGTCTGGGAGATGACTGAGGAGCAGTTGCAGAATACATCCAGAAATTCCATGACAGATTTTGTTGGTAAGAAATCTGACAATGCGGGTAAGGTAGATGCTGGATACTTGCTTCAATCTCACCTTGAAGGACTGAAAGAGGCTTATGGGTCACAACAAGGATGGGAAGAGGGGTTTGCAGGATTCATTATGGGTGCTATGGGTGTACCCGGGTTCAGCCGTTCTTACTCAGGACAGATCAATGGTTTGAAATTTCAAGGTGGTATCTGGGGAGAGATTGCAGAGAACAGAGACAGGAGTGCTGCTACTGAACGGATAGTAAACTCTATAAACAGATATAATAAAGAGGGACACTTCAATAATTATGTTAAGAATCTCATTCGTAACATGAATTATGAGCATGACAAGCTCCAGTATGCAGAGGAGGGTGATATCTTTAACTATAAGAATGCTGAGCATAATCAGTTTATCTCTGATGCTATCAATCATATTAATGCAGGAATATTTGATGATTTTATTGACCGATATGAGTCTCTAAAGAATGCTCCTGTAGATGAGATTAAAGCACTCTTCACTGAGGTTGATGAGCAAGGAAATGAAACAAATGTCTTTGACGAACAGAACTTAAGTGATGAAGAGGTACAACAAAAGGTTAATGATTTTGCAGACCGAGCTGTTGAGTATGCAAAGAAGATAAGAGATACTAAGAATAGTATTGAATCTCGCTTTCCTAATTTAAAAAGTACTTACGGTGTTAATGGTGCTGAGGCTATCACAGAGACACTCATTCAGCATGGTTCTACTATTGAGAATGTAGATGATCGTATCGGAGATCTTAAAGAAGTTCTTGGTCCTGAGATATCAGAGGTTGCTGAGAAGCTTGTTAGCAATCCATCAGATGAGAATAAGAAAGAGCTGTATAAGCTGGTTAATGAGGCTGTTGCACAGAATCCTAATATCAAATATAAGGAGTTAGCTGAGGACCTGGGTAAGCTGTATGAGAGAAGGAGAACCTTCGCTGAGAACTACAAGAGAGCACTTACTGATGGTGGACATCGTACTATTGTAGAAGCAGAAATGCAGAAGGCCAAGGAAGAGGAAGATGCTAAAGAGGTTGCTAATGCTGAGAATAAGGAACGTGCTCGCTGGGCACAGAAGAACAGAGATGATCGTAAGCATTTCAAAGTAAGAGTAAACCGTCAGTCAATACAAAAAGGAGGTAGCCGTACTGTTTATACTGCACAAGTAAAGAATGCAGATGGTGATCTGGAGAATGTTGATGTCGATGATTTTGAATTTGGCAGGGAGAGTATTCGTCTTCGTGTAGGAGGGTTATGGTCACCTGCTCTACCTTTGGATGCTGTTCCTAATAGTTTTCGGATGTACCAGCAAAGGATAGGAGAGAAACTACTAGCTGGTGAAGAGCTAACAGATAAAGAAAAAGAAAAGTACGATGCTGCTCCTAATGCATATGATAAGTATGTAGAGGAAAGACGTATCGCCATTAATGAGGCTGTTGAGTCTGAAGATCCCACTGCTACTGAAGAGGTTTATGTACGGGTAAGTGATAATGATATTAACAGCTTTGAGGTTATAGACGATATAACTAATAAGAAGACAGGTATTTATATACCTATTGAGGAGATTATAGATCAGATTGAAGGAGAGAATAATGTTTCTCTTTCACAGGATGAGTTTCTTGCTATCGTTAACAGGCATAGACGAGTAGCTGCTCTTGAGAAGATGATCTCTGAGCGTGAGGATGTTCTAGATACACTCAATGAGGAGATCAATCAGAACAGGAAGAGGATTGCTGAGAAAGAACGTGAGGTAGCTGCCCTATATCATAATAGAACAAAGAATGGTATAGCTAGAGATATTAACAACAAGCGTATCAGTAAGAATGCTTTACCAGCCTTGCTGGATGGGCTACAGAAGGAACTTGAGACAACCAGAGACCTTCTAAACAGAGCCAAGCTTAGGAAAGAAGCTTATCAGGAAGAGATCAGCTCATTAAAGAAATCTCTTAAGCTGATTCGTAGAGAGTATGATAAACCTCTCTTCGATAATACAAAGGCTACTCTAGATCAGGCAGAGAGTGATGTAAAAGATATTGATAAGCATATTGGTGTTCTTAAAGAGAGTGAGTCTGCTTTGGAGAAGGCTTTCTCTGATGTGAAAAAAATTCTTCTTGATTCTCTGTCTACTATGAAAGAGATTCTTGGTGGTGAGGTATATAACGGATTATTCTTAAATACCCTACAAGAGCTTATTGAGAATGACCTGATCAGAGATACCTATACCAATCAACAGGTTATAGATGCTCTTAATCTTAACTTCAGTCCTGACTTCTATGCTGATCCCTTACTCAATGCTATTACTGCTTATGAGAAAGGTCTTGATGCAGTAGCACGTATTGAAGGGGGATTAGAAGCTGTATTGGAACACTATAAGAATCTGGATGCAGTAAGGAAAGAACGTGTTCTTGCTCAACAAAAGGTTAAGCTCTTGGAAGAAGAGTTAAATCTTCTGAAGACTGAACTAAGCACACTCGGTAGAAATTTCTCTATTACAGATACCTTCAGAGATTTTCCAAGTAATATCAGAGCAGCTAATCTTGGTTTAGAATCTGCAGCTACTCTCGATGAGAATAAAAGAACGATTGATGTTACCGATGCTGTTCATACCACGACTGGTCAGGCATTAGATAAAGAAACAAAAACCTATCCTGATCCAAGACAAGAACGTTGGTTTACTGTTACAAACAGATTAAAGAATACCAAAGGTTTTCTTGAACAAGGATATACTCTTAAGATGGTCACTCCAGAAAGTGATCCACAGTACTTCAATGAGGATGAGATCTCTCAACATAAAATGCAAAAGGATCTTGATGGTATAGGTACTATTAAGGTTGTTCTTTATCAGAATGGAGAACCTGTTCTTGAAGATGGTGAGCATGTCTTTACTTCTATAAGAGATCTTGATGAGAAATCTCCATATAAGAATGATGGTAAGAGAGCTAAGGTAATAAATAAGTATAAGCTTCCAGATCCTTCTGTTGAGAATGCTATCCAACTTTACAACAACTTCAGAACGACTATTGCTAAGGTTGTCTCTGCAGGTGAAGATCTTTTCTTAAAGGTTACTGGTATAACCAGAGGTGTTCCTATTACTGAGTCTCAACAGAATGGACAGAGACAAAGACATAATATTAAAGGAAGAATTATTGCTGAGGATGCTTCTTATGATGATGTGGATGCTAAGATGTCTACTGCAAGAGAGCTTCAAACAGCTACTAATGAACTATTAGCTACAGAAAAAGGTCGTCTTTACTTTGAAAAAAATGGTAATATCGTTCAAGGAGAGGTTCGTGAGTTAACACAGTCTGAGGCTGAGATGGTCCTTGCTCTTTTACAACTTTATGATAAGAACACCAGATCACAAGAGGTTCTAGGAGGTACATATAATCCTGTCTATGATAGTAAGCATAAGGCACAACAAGCTAAGGCAAATAAGCAAAGAAATACTCTCTACGGTGAGGATGGGAAAGAGTTATCTGATGTCTCCCTGATGCAAGCGATCCAGAGAACGATTGATTTTAGCTTTGGAAACAACACCTTTGTCTCTAAGAAAGGTAATAAGTATATCTTTGGGTTTGGTAAAGAGCAGCTTGAGATTCCTGCAGATGAACTAGAGGAGAATAAAACAGCCATTCTTGCTAAGTTGATGGAACGTCATCATCAGATCATTCCTACTTTCTTAAAAGACAACCCCAAGAACTATGTTGAGGTCGTTAAGGTGAATGATGATAATACTGTCCAGACACGTACATGGAACTCTTATAAAGAATCTGTTTTCTCTGATGATCGTGATGGTGGACCTATTGGTACAACTGACCTGGTTGAGGAAGGACGTATGCAGTTCGCTGCTGTTAACCTCATGTATGAGACAGACTCCTTCTTCGATGATGGAGAGCTAACTAAGGCTAAAGAAGACTATGCTAGTTTCGTCAAAGAGGAGAAAGACAGAAAAGATGAATATAAGAAACAAGGTGCTCGTAAACCTGAGAAAAAAGCTGCAAATAATGCAGTAGATGAAGATGAGTGGGACGAGGATGCTGCTTTTAGTATCACTGGTAAGACTATTACTGAGAAGCCTAAGGATAATAGTAGTAAGCCAAAGCAAGTAGAGAATAAGAATGTTGTTGAGGACGAATGGGATGAAGATTCTAAGCTGGACTTCACTTCAAAAACTGCTAAGGAAGATCAAAAGAAAAATTCAGTAGAAGATGAAGAATGGTTAGACGATGAGAATTTTGGTGATGAGGCACATGAAGGAAAAGACTTAGGAGACGATCCTGCTCCCTTCCGATTAGAGAAACTACGTACCTCAACTAATCAGGAGGTGATGAAGAAAGCAGAGGCTTGGTTCAAGAGACAGTTCCCAGAATTGGATTTCCATGCTGTTCGTAGTATTCTTGAGGGTAAGGCTATGGGTATGTTCGTGGATAATGCTGTCTATATCTGGGATAATGCAGAAGAAGGAACAGTTTTTCATGAGGCTTTCCACGTAATAGCATCACTGTATCTTGGAGAGAAAGGACTGAATCAGCTCTTAGAAGACTTCAGATCTTCTACTGATTACTCTAAGAAAATGTCTAACATCAAGAAGGCTTATCCAGAGTTAGAACAACAGTTCTTAGAGTTAGAAGCTCTTGCAGAGGAGTTTAGGAACTACATGCTTAACAATGGTAAGTACAAGGCTCCTTCAAAGATCAGAGCAGCTTTCCAAAAGATATTAGATTTCATTAAGTTTGTTATCCTAAGAAATAGAAGAACAGTTGATAATACTTTCAGAGCAGTTGCTGCAGGAGGATTTATCAATAAGAGAGTACGTGCCATACCTACTCACCAAGGAAGAAAATTCTATCAACGAATAAAGGGTCTCTCTTCAGCAGCTACTAAGGATCTGCTTGAGGATATGACTGTTCGTTTCATGATGGGTATCCGTAAGAAAGCAGGTAGCATAGGTGCTCTTATGAATAAGGAAGTTTTCCAGACTATTGATCCTGCTGATATCTATAATGAGATCTATGAGTTCTATGACAGTAGGGATATTGAAGAAGAGTTTTTCCAAGCTGTAACACAAAACTGGGATTCTGTTCTTGAGTCTCATAAGCTGTACTTACAACAGATAGGCATAAGCATCCGTTCAGAAGGTGAAACAGCTGAAGAGCTGTCCGAGGAATCTATTCTTGAGAGTGGTTCCGAAGATTCATTAGAAGATGGAAATAAAAGTAGAGATAGTCTAGCTTTTAGAGAGAGTATTACCTTTAATACTAAAGATGGTATGCCCAATATCGTAAGGTTCCTCTTTAGCTCACTCTGGAAGACCAATGGTACCAGACGAATCAACAATAAAACTTTCGGTGGTTTCAATACAGTAGATTTTGGTGAGACCTATAACTATGTAGCAGAAAACTTAGCTTATACAACTACCTTCGAGGAGATGAAGAATAAGCTTAATGAACTGGCTATCTATAGACCTGAGCTTACTACTATCCTTACTCACTTAGAAGCAGAGAATCCTGAGCCTAGTCAAGATGTGTTTGCGCTACGTCAAGCTTTTAAACAACAGATGGCTAAAGCTAAGCTACGTCACTCTAAGCTTTTCCTTAGTGAGGAAGGTAATATCTATACTATTGATGCTGACTCCGCTAGTGCTGCCCGACAGATAAAAAATGAATGGAAAAATACCTTCTTGAAAAATGTTATTGAAGGTAATTCTAAATACGCTACATTTGAGAATGGTCATATAAGGATGAATGGGGCGAAATTTGGAGGTTTAGCTGAGACTGGACTCAAGACATCAGTCGAAGGAAGAAAGGCCAAAATTGAGGCTCTAAGGGCACTAGGAATCGTTTTTTCGGACGAAGAGAGAGTAGCTTCTGATAAAAACTTCAATGCTGCATATATTAGCTTCATCAATACACTGAAAAAAGAGTTTAAGAATGTTAAAGAAGAGGTAGAGAATATCTATACCAAAGAAGCTTCTCTCGCTCGTCCGTTTAATCTCCTTACTGATCTAGAAGCTAAGTACTCGGGACGATCCTTCGATCCACAACACCTTAACCCGGAGAATAATACTGTCTATGGTATCATGTTATATAACTATATAACATTGATGAGGGCAGGTATGATGAATGGCACTCTTCATAAGTATCTGGAGGATAATATCCTTACTGCTAATTCAATCTTAGCCAATGAAATTTTAGAAGGAAAGGTATTTGATATAGAGATACTGGAGGGGATGTCTAATGCATTAAAGAGTCGTTCAGGGAAACGTACTTTCTCCTTGAGTGATATAGACAAGGTGATGCTCTCTTTCAATAATGTATTGTTAGGTAAGTATCCACTCTTACGTCCTTCAGAGAAGAGGCTTGAGTATGCTATCGTTCATGATGAGTTTATTAAAGAGGATGAGTTAGATAGTGATAAGTTCAATACTATCATGGAAGGCTACCTGGTAGATGAGCTTAACAGAATTAATACTTTTCATACTAAGAGATCAGGATTAACGATCCGTAACTTCAATCAGAGAGGTGGTTCACTGGCTTTATTTAGGAATATTATATCCAGTGCTGATCTACGTAGTGAACTAGAGAAGCAAGCGAAGCGTGGTAACATCATTGGTGTTATAGAGGAGAACAGAGAACAGATTCAACAAGAGATACAAGAGTATTTTGATAGGAAGACACAAGATTATATTGATATACTTAAGAAAAATAAGGTTGTTGTCAAGCAGAAAGATGGTTATCTTAATGTAGGTATCTCTTTCGATATACATAAAGGAGAGTTCATCAAGAATAATGAGATGAATACCCTTGCCAAGAGATTTGCTGTTAACTATTTCATTAGCAATACTGAACAAGTTAAACTGTTCTTAGGAGATATGACTTTCTTCAAGGATTTCTTCAAGCGTACAGGTGGTATGCCAGGAACGAAGAAGCTTGCTTTCACTGATCCAGAGACAGATTCCTTCTTAAACAGAAATAATAAGAGAAAAGATAAGAAGGTAGCTGATGGGTCATTCAGACTCATTGTAAAAGATGATCCTATAGTACGTTCTGATTATGTTGAGCAGTATCAAAATGTTATTGAGATGCATGCTCTTAAGGAGATGGGTATGTCTGAGAAAGATGCTAAGGCATATGCTGAAGAGGTTGTACGTCCTTATCTAAATATTCAAGAAGCAGATGGACAGGGATATATTACTCTTGATGAGTACCGTGAGTTTCTTATTCGTACTGGTACCTGGAGATTCGACCTACATGAGCCTATCTTTGATAGGTTACAAAGAGGAGAATCTATACCATCCTCAGAGATGTATTACTTCCAACCTCTTAAGCCACAGTACTTCGGTCTAAGAAAGGTAGATGGTATGTCTGTACCTGTTTACCTTAAATTCTCTCTTATGCCCCTCATACCTAGTATGGTAGAAAAAGCACAGATGGGATCTGTCTTAGAAGAGATGATAGATAAGAAGATTGGTATACAAGTCTTTCCCTCTTCAATGAAGGTAGGTGTACCAACAAATGAAGATGGTACCGTTACTCCTTTCTACAATGAGGATGGCTCTGTAAATACAGATATGGGTGAGGCTATTGAGCTTGATTACTCTTTCTTAGGTATACAGGTAGATATAGCTCCTAAAGTAAAGACTAAGACTACTGTTGGTACACAGATCAGGAAGCTTATTCCACTTAATCTCTTTAGTAATGGTAAGATTAGATCACTAACTATTGATGGTGAAAAATCAGAAGAGAAAACACAGAAGCTTGTAAATGAATATAACAGAGGATGGGAAGAGATCGTTGATCTATCCTATCAAGATCTATTACAACGATTTGGATTAACAGAAGAGAAAGGAGAGTTCAAGTTAGCTGATCCAGCACGATTAGTAACTACCCTACGTGAGGAGGCTAGTAGAAGGAATCATAGTAATAATGTGTTAGAGGCTCTTAATGAGATTCTTGATCCAGTACTAAACACATTAAAGTACCCATTTGATGTCTTACCTAATTCAGATAAGATACAGAACGTCATGATGGCTATGGTAAGAGAGTCTATCATGCGTCCAAAGGTGCCAGGAGGAAATAAGATACAGGGATCATCGACTGGATTTGAGTTTGGTAAAAGAAATATTGCTAAGGGAGAAGAGGCTGTTAAGTGGGGATCGAATGAGCTTAAGTTCTATCGTCAAGATGAGAATGGTAGAACGATAGCTATGCAAGTTAAACTTCCTTACTATTATAAACAGTATTTTGGTGGTGAGATAGGAGCTTTACCCTTAGAGCTAAGAACACTTATTGGTTTTCGTATACCTACAGATGGATTACACTCTGTTGATCTTATTGAGGTAGTAGATTTCCTTCCCGAAGAGGCTGGTGATCTGATTATCCTCCCCTCGGAGATTGTTGCTAAAGCAGGTTCTGACTTTGACATTGATAAGCTAACCATCTATATGAATGAAATCTACCGAAGCCGGGAAGATCATAAGTTCAAAACGATTAAGGATGGCTCAACAGAAGATCTTAATACTCAGTATGAAGACTATGTAAATAGTCATACGTACTACGCTCTTACTAAGTCATCTGATAGGGTATACCGAAAGCTTACTGAGGAGCTTGGTATGTCTGAGGAGAAGGCATCTGAGTATGCAGATATTATTACTGGAGCAGCTGAGCAAGAGTCTCCACGAACGATTGTATATAAGACATTATTAGCAGAGGTTAACTCAGATGAAGATCTACGTGAAGGAGAAAAAGGTTTTGTAAGGAACTTACTAAATAATGAATATAGTAAGATCGTCACTCAGCTGGAGAAGCTTGACTCACGTAACCAGTTTGAGATACATGCTAAGTGGAACAGCTTACTAAAGACACAACAAGAGATTCTTTCTGCCCCAGAGACCTATGCACAGATGATTACACCATTAAGCACCAGAGGAATCAAGAAGGTTGCTTACTATTCTCTTTACTTAGAGAATGGTGGGACTGCTGGGTTTGAAACTGGTGAGTATAATAACTGGTTTGAAGGAATTGTTGAGGGTAACGAAGAGAAACTTAAGAAAGTAAGAAAGAAAGTTAAGATAGTTGAGAATGAAGATGTAAGTACACAGACCTTAGAGTGGGATCATATCTTAGATATTGGTACACAGTTCCAAGGTGGACAGATGGCTGTAGGTATGGTTGTTAATTCTATCTCCAATCATGCTCTTTCTCAACAAGCTGATCTACGATTAGAAGATACTATAGAAACAGATTATAATGGAAGAATCTCCTCACGTCTTAACTTCAAGACTAAGAAAGGATTCGATCATCAATCATTAGGACATGCTACCGATGCTTCTGGAAGATACATATCTAATACCTTATCTGGTATAGGCAATGCTTATATTGATATTGCTAATGATCCTTTTATCTTCAGGTTAAATGCTAAGACAGATGTAGCAGGTGTCATGTTGATGCTTATCAGACGTGGTGTACCTATGCTTGACGTAGGATTATTTATGACACAACCTGTCATACGTGATTATCTTGAGCAAGCAAGAGGAAACTACTCGATGATGCTCGATAATAAGATCAATGTGGATAAGGATTCTTACAGTCATGTGAGGAATAACCCCCCTACATTGGGAAACATGACAATGGATAGTGAAGGGGATCTTGTTCCTTATGTTACTGGTGAGACTGTCATTGAGTACTCAGCTAAGGATCTGGCTAATCTTATCAGACGAACAGGTGAGGTTGGTCGTGATGGCCTGAATCAGGAAGAGAAAGCTCTTGAGTTACAGATCATGGCTGACATGCTAAGATATAGGCAGATAGCTAAGCGAATCAGTAAGCTCATACAAGGATCAAAGCAGGATACACAGTTGGTCAAGTCTGTTCCTGATCTAGAGGTACAGCAGGAGGCTGAGAGAAGGGCTATGAAAGAGAAGAACTTCACAAATGCCAGTGATCTTTTCAATAAGACTTTCTTAAAACGTATCAAGCAGGTTCATGAGAGCCTAATGGATGCCTTTGGTAATTTCTATCTACCTTATTCAGATCGTTCAATAGACATCCTTACTCCTATCAAGCAGCGTATCTATGATGCTCAGATGGCACAGTTCCCATCAGGATCTTTTAGTGATATCTCTACTGCTTTTAGGATGACCAATGAACAGTTCTTAACCTTTCTTATACAAGCCACGCCTGTCACTAAAGGAGATGTAACGAGATTCCTCTCTGCTGAAAGAGCAATCCTTTTAGATAAGAATAAGGATCGTGCAACCCTTGCACAGTGGTTAGAAAGAAGAAAGAGAGATGCACGTTTTGGATTGAAGGATAACCTCGCTCTGAAAGAGCTGTATGGTATCTTTGATCGTCAAGGAGATCTTCATGCTATGCATGGTATAGGAATGTATAATAAGAAAAAGACTACCTTAGAAACAAATCTTATTATTGAAGACTTCAGAGATCTTTTTGAGAAGAATGAGGCTGCAGCTATTGCACTGATAAAAGCTTCTCTTATACAAGGAGGTGTCTCTAACAGTGCTATCAGCTTCAGGAGTATTATTCCTTTTGAGAAGTTTAAAGATCTTGTCTCTCCTCAGCTGCTTAACTATATTGAAGGTGGAAGAGCACCTATTGACTTAGACTCTTTCGAGGATCAACTCTATCGTAACCAATCAAGAAACTCATATATTGTTCCTTTTGAATCTCGCTGGGCTACTCCTTTAGGAACAAAACCTTTTATCCGATTGAAGGAGGATGAGTTCGAAGGAGGATGGGGTATGGAGTTCTATGGAAGAACAAACACTCCTTATATAACTAGTTATGATCCTGATTATGGAACTGTCTTACTAAAAAATACTGGTAAGATCATTACTAAGCCTGTTAAGAGAGGTCCCAATAAAGGAATTGTTCGTGAGTACACTGTTTTCGAACAGGCAAAGCGTCTTGGTGATGGTATATATCTACTGCAGTACTATCCTTCATTAGCACAAGCAATAAGCAATAGTGTAGTAGATATGAGTGTGGCTGAAAGACCTACTATCGGGCATAATATTTATAAAGCTACTTCACCTGATGAGGTTCAGGAAACTAGAGAACAACAAGGTGAATTTCAATTAGAAAAATCAGTACCAGAAGATGAGCCTACACTATCTCCTGAGCAAGAGAAAGAATTAGAGAGTTCGATCAAGAGGTTCTTAACTAAAGCAGGAGTACAATATCAACCCACTACTGAGATCTTTGATGATAATGGTAATAAGGTATCTGCTACTGCTAAGGCTAATATCTTTGAACGTATTCTACAGGTCATAGAAGGGAAGAGAACAATCTCTACACTACCAGAGGAGGCCACACACTTCTTCGTTGAGATGCTCAATGATAATGTGATGCTCAATGGTATGATGAGTAAGATAGAGAACACAAAAGTCTATGAAGATACTTATCAGGCATACAAAGGTCTCTATGATGGTGATGTACAGAAGATAAAGAAAGAGGCTATTGGTAAGCTTATCATGGCTTATATCCTTCAGAATAGTGGTGCTAAATCCTCTACTTATGAAGCATGGACTAAGGATATTGAAAGCAATCAATCCTTACTGAAAAAGATATGGAACTGGTTGAAGAAAGCTTTTAGCAGACTCTCTTCAGGACGATTAACGTATACAGTAAATGAGTTTCAACGGGCAGCAAGAGAGATTACTAATGAGGATATCACAAGGTTAGATACAGGTATTGTAGGAGAAGGTTCTTTCTATCAAGCAGAGGAAGAAGAGAAGAAAGATACTATCCATCGGATGTTTGATCAAAGCTCAAGGAAGATAGTTGTTGATGAGACTATTGATAAATATATTATTGATGGTAAGCATCAAGCAGAGAGAGTGACTAAGAAAGCTAAGGAAGAGCAAGGGAAGTATTACAAAAAAGAGCCTAATAAGAGACAGCTTGCTGAGTGGGCTATTGATCGTACAACAGGTACAATGGCACATGGATTGCTTAGTAACATTGTCAAGTCACATTTCCCTAAGCAGAATGTTCATATTGATACCTTTGATAATATTGATCTAAGATCGAACTCTGATCTGGCAGTTATTAAGAATGATCTTGAGAAATCTCTTATGCCTATTATCAGAGAGACGAAGAAGATGGGAGGCTATCTGATGAGTGAGGTTAAGGCAGCTCATCCAAACTTAAAAACTGCTGGTACAATAGACCTCATACGTGTTAGACCTGATGGTACATTAGACATCTTTGACTTTAAGACAAAGAGTACTAGTCGTGTCTCTTTCGCACAAGAGCGTGAGCGTGCTATGCAGCTTAATGATTATGCTGAGATCCTCTCCTTAACTAATCCTACTACTGGACGGGTAGGACTAAAAGTTAATCAAAAAAGAATTATTCCTGTTACTAAGAAATATAATTTCTCTTACCGAAAGACTCTTATCAATTATCTGATGAAGCATCTTGACAGCTTTGAGGATGGGGATCTGATGGGTAGTCCAGCTGCTGCAGAGCCTTCTTATAGAAGTAGGATATACAGAGCCATGAAAGAGGCTAACATCGAGATGGACCCCACCACAGGTACCATGATGCAGCTTCCTATCATATCTGAAAGCACTGAAGATAAAGGATTAGATGCTCTAATCACTAACCTGGCTGATGAGATTGAGATAGCTGAGAATGAGTTCAAGAATGCAAGAGACTCAGGACGTAAGGAAGCATTAGCTGAAAGCATAAACTATAAGAGAGAGCTTATTCGTGCTGCACAACTACAAAAAGATGTAAATGGTATTCTGGATGCTGCTCGAAGAGACTTGGAGTATATTGAGGTGCGGTTAGGAGCAGATGATTTTGAGTTTCAGAATGAGTTTAAAAGTTTACTCTCCGCAGCAAAGATCTATGCTCGTATGCCTGAGTTTATAGATACTAAGAGCCTTAATAAGCAACAAAGGCAGAGAGCATCTACAGTCTCTTTCTTAGCGGGTGAGGCTCTGAAGGATCTTGAGCAAAAATACATAGATATTATTGATCGTAATGTTGAAGAGACTATCCAATCACCTGCTTTCCCAGATATTAAAGAGGCTACACAACCACAGAAAAGAACAGGTTGGTGGGCATATCTTACTCAAGGTATATCACATACACACCATCCTCTCTTAGCTACAGTAAAAAAGAAGGTGGATCTTGCTTTAGGACGTGCTCGTGATAACACAAAGACTACTAATGAGAAGATCTCAAAGGCAGCTAATCATGTACAAGCTTTTGTAGGTAAGCATGGACCAGAAGCTTTCGAAATTTTCAAACAAGTAGATAAGGATGGTAAGTACACCGGACGTGCTGTGTCTGAGTTCAAGACTGAGTTCTGGAGTGAGCTTGAGGATGCCCTTTCACATAATGACCGTAAGTGGCTGATGGAGAATACAGATGTAGACTATGATTACTATAAGAAGAAGGTCCAGTGGAGAAACGAACATTATGAACGAGTCTATAAGCTGAAGTATAAAGATTTCCTAAAGGAGTTCAAGGAGAAGGAAGTAGAGAACCCGGAAAAGAAAGCTGAGGCTGCTGCTACTAAGCATATTGAGTTTCTGGTAGAGGACTGGAAAGATATGTATCAGGATCGTAATGGTGAACCTAACATCTTTTATTTCCATAAGCCAAAACAAACAGAGAAGTGGAGAGATCCTCGTTACACAAAGATCATGAGTTCACCCGCTTTAAAAGAGTTCTATGAGGTCTATAAATCAATTATTGATGAAGCAAGAGAAACTCTTCCTGTTAATATAACAAGTAATTTCTGGCCTAACTACACAGCTAGTTTCTTAGAGCTTGTTAGTACAGTAGGTATAGCAGAGGCTGTCAAAGGTATGTCTAAGAAGACAATAGATATGCTAGAGGTAGGTAAAGATCCTTGGATATATGGATTGCAAACAACAGATGGTAAAGAGGTAAACCAGATTCCGATGTCAGGTATCATGCCTGTTGATCAAGATATTAAATCCTGGGATCTCCCAAAGGTATTAGCTGTCTTTGCTGAGTCTATGTACCGCCATCAAGAGTTGGAAAACATACATAGCCTAGCTCTTGCAGCAAACCAGTTCTTCAAAGAGAATATTAATGGTCAGGGAGAGTTGTTTCTTGATGATGAGGGTAACCCAAGAAAGAAGATGGATGGTACTTATCGGAAAGCTACTAGTAAGCTAGGTAACACAACTGCTAAGCAGTTTGAAGATTTTGTTGATATGATCTTCTATGGCAAGTCTAGGAACGATCAGAGAGCAGTTAAGAAAGTACCTGATAATATGATTACCAGGGCTTTAGGGATAGGCGGAAAGACTGTTAATCTTATGAAGTCTCTTGATGGCGGACTTTCTTATGTTGCTATTCGAAACCTTGCTCTCAACTTTTTCTCTCCTACTGTTAACCTGTTACAAGGAACAACAACTGGTCTTATGGAAGGAGCAGGGGGGAGATATTATAATGTAAGAAATTTTTTAGATGCTGCTCGACTTATTACTACATACGATAAGAAGGCTTGGGCTATTATAAATGCTTTTAATGATATTCCTCAAAAGGAATTCACTTCACAAATGAGAAGAAGTATGTCCTCAGTAAAAGGTACTAAATTCACTACAATAGATGCCTTATTCAAGCCACAAGAACTTGGCGAAGAAGCTGTACAGTATGCTGTACTTATTGCTATCCTTAAGGGACGTGCTGGAAAGAATTTTGGACTAACCTATGATGATCTTAAGCTAGAAGATGGTAAATTAAAAATCACTAAAGAGGATTTTGATATTGACAAACGAACCACTTTTGTAAGTAAAGTTAAGAAGGTCAATAAGAAGATAGTAGGTAACTACGATCCAGATGACAGAATGGCAGCTAAAAGATATTTCTTAGGACGAGCTGTCATGCAGCACCGAACATGGCTTCCTGCTATGCTTGAAAATCGTTTTGGTGAAGAGAAATATGACTTTATCTTAGAAGAGAACTTTATTGGTAGGTATCGTGCACTCTTTAAAAAAGCAAGTTGGATAGTGTTTAAAGAGATGGCAAAGAAAGGCTTCTTCTTTGGTAATATAGACAGTCTGATGAAATCCAGTGGTCAACCTGAGCAATATGTACATGCTATGCGTGCTAATCTGATGGAAGCTACTATGATTGCAGCTGTTTATGCTTTAACTAAGTTCTTAGCTGCTTCAGGTGATGATGATCCACGAAACTTCGCTGAGAGATATACTGAAAGAACAGCTAAAAGATTGTTACTTGAATTACGTTCTTTCTCTGCTCCCGGACAGTTTCTACAGATGTTACAGAATCCAGCTCCTTCACTAGCTGTAGCTAATGAATGGTTCTTACTGATGCAACATATTGGTATGGAAACATGGGGTCAACTAACTTTTAATGATGTCTTAAAAGAAAAGGCTCAACCTTGGAAGTATGCTAAGAGACAGTTCCCTGTTGCCGGACAGGTAAATCGTTTGGTAGAATTTATAGAAGATAAATAGGCCAGCCGCAAAAAGGGGGTTTTATTCCCCCTTTCTTTATCTTTCCATTAAATCATATAAATCATCTGTATAACTAACCTCTGAATCATTTTCTTCTTCATAAGAAACTTCTAAACAGGCTTCAGTATATTTATCAAATGCATCCCAATTAAATTTCTCCTGAAGTTGTCTAATATCTGTTTCAATATCTTCAGATTCTATATACATCCAAAGTTCCTGTTCATTTGAAATTATTACTTTGTATTTCATACTGCAAATCTTGATAAGTATTTTACTCCTACTTGAAAATCAGAACAAACATAGTCAGCAACACAATCAATAAAATTGAGATACTTATCCGACATATGTTCGTTTCCCTCTTCTCGAACGAGGATGACTGTTTTGCCACGCCCTTTAGCATATCCTGCTTCAACAATGTATCCTTGTCCTGGATTCGTTCTTTGAGAATACACGAACACAATATCCGCTGTTCGTATTGCCCAGAGATCCCAGGCTGTGTACTCTTCAAAAGACATTCTTTTTTCGTTTTCATCATCAAATTCTTTACTTCTTGGATCTAAAAAAACAAAGGAGTCTCCGAGTTGCTGCTTGATCTCTTCTTGCCAGCCACCATAAAATCCTCCTGCTAAATATACCTTCTGTTTCATCGGAAAAAATAAAATTAAAAAACCATTAAAAAAGCTATATACGCTTTAAACATTGCTTAGTTATTATTGTTTTAACCTCTTCATAAGAAAGAGGTGTAAAATTATGAGGATCAACTCCTACATCAAGTTGTCTACAGATTACCTTATTTTTTATGTCATACTTACCATCTCCTAAGTTATTATTTGTTAGTTTGCCATGAAGATGTCCATAAAGCTGCCAAGCTCCTCTATGTGACTGGTACCAGCTCAGCATCGGATAATGACAAAGAGTAATTCGTTGACCATCATCTATTTCTGGATCATGGATAAATAAGTTCATGATATGATCAATCTCTACCCAATGTCTATGAGAGACATTCTTATCATGATTCCCTATAATGAGGTACTTTTTTCCATTGAGATTTTGGAGTAAATAGCTCCATGATTTATTTGATCCCCAACAAAAATCTCCTAAAACAAAGATTATATCTTCTTCACCTACTTTAGCATTCCAATTAGAAACTAATACATGATCCATTTCTCTTACTGTTTTAAAAGGACGATTACAGAACTCTATAATATTTTTATGCTGGAAATGCTGATCAGCAGTAAAGAAGATATTCTGTTCTTCTGAATTAAATTTTAGTGTTTTATTCATAATCTAAAGTATAAAAGGAGGGTTCTTACACCCTCCTGTTTGCTACTAATGCTCCCACTTCTCATTTATTACTGGTATAGCCTCCAGCTTAACAATCTTACAAAATTTATCTCCTGCACGTTCCATGCATTCTTTTAAAGTTTTTGCAGCTCTCTCTGCTAGTGTTTTTGGACATTCACATAAATATTCATCATGCACTATATTACTAATCTTTAGTATATTAAATAAGTTATTCTCCATGATAAACTGAAAGAGATATACTCCAGCTAGTTTTGTACAATCAGCAGCTGATCCTTGAATAGGATAGTTTTGAGCAATACGCTCAATCTCTGACCTTTTCTTGAAATAGTTCTTTACTAAAGGCTTAAGCCTATTCTCAAATTGTGCAGTTTGTTTCTCTTTATGCCATCTATAGTTATCCCAGAATCCCGCTACTTTTACTTCAGCTTCTAAAGACTTAAAATCTTCAAAGTAAGGAATAAAGGATTTTCTTCTACTAACATCATTAAAGAGTATATATCCATTTTTGAATGCACTCTCATGACATTTCTTAAAGAACTCTTTCAGATCAGGAAAAGCTTTCATATAAACATTATATACTTCTTCTCCTTCTTCAACAGTGGTGTCTGCATTCTCAGCTATAGTTATTCCTCCAGCACCATAATTCATTGCTAATCCAGCAGTTTTTGCAAGATACCTTTGTTCTGGAAATTCTTCTTTTATCTCTTCTAAAGATTTGTCTTTAAGCTCAGGAAAGATTAGAGACGCAATATAACTATGCATATCCTTATTTCCATCCTTATAGAATTTTATAAGCTTCTCTTCTTGACTGAAATTTGCAATTAGAATTGGCTCTTGGCTACTATAGTCTGAATTTACTAAAGCATTATCATGATGTTGAATAGTGAAACAAGATCTCGTCTCACTGTCTCTAGGAATATTCTGTAGATTAACAGTTTCTAATTTTCCTTGTTTTCCTCCACAGGACATTCTTCCTGTAGAAAGTATTTGAGTAAAGCTGCTGTGAATTCTACCCGTTATAGGATTTATGAGATTGAGAAAATTATCCCCATAAGTAGAAACTTTCTTCTCAGCAGCTTTAAAACTCAAATACAGTGGTATTAAGTCCGTTTTATCACTCTGTTTCTTAAGAAATTTCGCTTCAACAGACTCTTTATCGTTAGAAGTAGTAATATCTACTCCAAGAGATTTCATCAATGCTCCTACTTGTTGTGAAGAAGACCATTTTATACCACAAGATCTATTAGCATTGAAGAGATCTAATTGTGGATCTATAAAATCAATTAACTCATGCTCTAAGACCCAATTATTTAGTTTTTCTTTATAATCTTCATACTCTTCAAGATCCTTTGTCATCTTTCTTTCCCAGAGCCTATTATTTAGATAAATTCCACAATACTCTGTATAAGCAAGAACCTTAACAAAGAGATTATCAAGAGCTAAGGCTGTTAATAGATCTTTCTTCTTTAGTTCTTCTTCCTGAGCCTCTTTGATCAAACCTAACCATGTTACATCTCCTGCAGCATATTTGATTACTCTTTGTGTTTTTCCTTCGTAATGTATTGCTTTCCTAATTGATTTATTCAATTTTACTCCACAATACTTCTCAGCTAAGAAATCAAGTGCTTTTCTTGCAGTTTTTATACCTGTAAATAGCACTGCCTCTGCTAGATATGTATCATAAACATTTTCAGGAATAATACCAAAAACATACAAGAACCTAAGATCAAATTTTGCATTCTGCATCAAGATGATCTTATCCTTATCTTCTAATATCCCTTTAACAACTGTAACTGGGATTGATTCTGCATCAAAGACAAATTGATTCTCTCTATCTCCTAATTGATAAAGCAATAAATCATTTAAATACGGATCAAATCCAGTTGTCTCTGTATCAAATCCAACCTCTTTCTTATCCTTAAAATAGTCTAGAACCTGTCCCACATTGTCCGTGTAGGTTATCTCTGGGCTGTTCTTGTACAGTATCTTCTGTTTCGTTATATAATATATCATCTTCTTGTTCCTCTATATATACATGTTCATCTAAATATTCTTCTACTGCTTTATTAAATTCTTCGTGAAATACTGGACTTTGTATATTATACCAATCACCCCACTTTTTTGCATTATTATCACCTTTCAAAACATCCTGTATGATCTCTCTACATTCTTTAATTGTCATTTTAAGACTTTCTTATTTCTAAAATAATATTCTCTGCCATTTCTAAATCAACACTTTCTGGTAAAGGACTAGATTCAAAAGCTTTATTTAATTCTTCTTCACGATTTTTTACTAATTGTAATATCTCATCATATTCTTGTTCTCCTCTTCTAATGCTAAGAAGAAATTCTCTATTTGGAGGAACAATTTGAACATCTCCGGTATAAGCAACCTTAATTGCCATTTCTAACATACGAACACAGTGCATAAGATTCTTTCCATCATATCCTTTACCATGTTTAGCATTATCATTATATCTATGAGGATTTCTTTTTTCTACCCATTCCCAATATTCTTTATATTGCTTACAATATGATGAATATCCATCAAGATTGTAATATAAAAAAGCTTCTAAATGATGTCCTTTAGGTATATTACTATGTCGAAGTTCATCACTGTTCTCCTTAATAAGTCCTTTAAATCCATATGAATCAATATCTTTATATCTTGGATTATCATTTTTTTCTTCTGCTAGGTAATCATAATAAAGTTTATATTGTTGAATACCATTTGGCAATTCAGCTAATCCACAAAATTCTTGTTTCTTATTATTCTTTTTTAGCCACTGTTTTGCCAGCATCATGTATCCATCCTGTTTATCATATATATAACAAAAGTCCAATGGAGATTGCTTTATTTTATCAACAGGATTAACTATCTTTTTATTTAGACCACGAGCTTTTTTAATTTGACTCACTGCATATCCACCAAAAGTATTTTTTATCTTTTTGGTTAAAAACTTATGTCTATTCTCATACAAAGGAGTTAATCGTTTATCATAAGTAAGTATCTTATTTTCTGGAACAAATAGATTTTCAATAATATTTGGATTATTTTGAATAAGTAATTTTATAAATCTATTTAGCTCATAATAAACAATATCATTCTTCTTATCATTTGTCTGTTCTTTATATCCAAATCCTAATAATCTATCATTTGATTGTAAATAAATACCTCTAATATCTGTATCAGAAGTTGGAAGATCTAAACCATATGCTTTACTTCCTGCTATAACTTTCCATAATATATCTAAATCCATTTTAAGCCCCTTTTTAGCCCCATCTATAGACTTTCTATATATCTTTGGTCCCTGACACTAAAGAAAAGAGAAAGTCCATAAATGAGCTTTAAAACCATTAAATTTCGAGTTTATAAAAATCTGCCTCTCTTTGCAAGCAATCAACAAAAGTAATACTAGTATACTCATTAACATTAAAAGTTTCGGTTCTTTGAGTGACAGTATGACCAACAATCTGATGTAGATTCTTCATTGGTTTCTGGGAGGTTAATCGTTTATCTGCCCAGAAAATACCTCCTACATCTTCATATCCTCCTCTCAAACGTCCAACCTGGAATAAAGAATACTCCTCCCGATTAAAGGCAATTCTAATTAATTGAGTAAGAGAGAGGTCTTTATCCTGTTGCAGATAAATAAACTTCGGATAGAAATATTGATCATACCATCCCTGATGGATACCAGCATGTGTCCAGAGATAAGTTTGGTCATCCTTTTCAATACTATAAGAAGGATCAAAGAGATTCTTATTATCATTAAAAACCTGTTGTAATCCTGGATACATCTCAGGTCTATAACCAGAGCATCCATACTTAACATAAGAAAACATGTATTGTAAATCATGATTTCCAAGTAGAAGAATGACCTTATCAGGATTTGCCTCTTTCAATCGAATGATCTCAAGTAGATTATACATGATTTCTCCACTAGAGACATCAAAACTATCTACGTAATCTCCAACAAAAATAACTTTATCATATTCATCAATATTAACATCTTTCCAGATATTTATACCATGAATGTCTCCTATCGTTATAGTATTCATAATTAGTATTTTAGTTAACTACATTTAGAATGACCACAATTCTTACATGTGAGACAGCCTGACTCATAGACTAGTCTATGATTACAATCAGGACATAGTTCAGCAGATGTCTGTCCATCCTCTACAAAACGCTTGAGAATTCGGGCAATTGCTTTGGTAAAGGAGGAAAGGTCTCCCTTTGTCTTGGAGAGCTGCTCAACAGCAAATTTAATATGACTGCCATGTCGTAAGCCCATTGAGTATCCTCTTGTAATCGCCTCTTGTTCATCTGTGAGACTATCGGTGATAATGAACTCTTCTTTATCAGTCCTAAAAGAGTAAACACCTTTGCGTAACTTAACAATCTCTCCAATTCCAGAAAGGCTATTTCCTTTGTAAGCAAATACTTCATAAGGTTTATTATTATATAGTCCAACAATAACAGTAAATTTTTCTCCTTTAACAGTTGTTCCAAAAGCTTCTCCAGGAAGAGTCTTAGGTCTCTTAGGAGCATTATTAAAAAGAAGATCTTCTCTTCTCTCAATCTCCTTAGAGATTAAAACACCATCCCTACAACCATCACGGTAGACAGTACATCCCTTACAGCCTTTTTTCCACGCAGCATAGAAGAGTTCTTCTATTTCATCTTCTGATGCATTCTTAGGAAAATTATAAGTAACACTAATACTATGATCAATATACTTCTGCATCTCTGCTTGTACCTCTAACTTACTTAGTGGATGTACATCATGAGCTGTTGAGCGTGTATAAGGTGATTTATTTGGATCTCTCTCTCCTGTAAGAGCAACAAACTTCTGATACTTAGGATGGAGAACAATATATTCCAACCAATAATCACCATTCTGATCTTTAACAGCATTAGGAGTATCTTGTGTAACCTTCCTTCTTCGATCATAAGCAAGCATGAAAACAGGCTCAATACCTGAAGAGACACCTGCTAAAATAGATATACTTCCAGTAGGAGCAATAGTAAGGTTTGCAATATTCCTACGACCAAACTTCTCATACTTATACCTATCTTCAGTACTAAGCTCCTTTAATATCCTTTGGATAAAGACATGATTGTTCTCTGTTTCTAATTCAAATTCAGGGAAAGGACCTCTTTCCTCAGCCATATGAATAGAAGACCTATAAGAAGCTCCCGAGATTGTCTTTTGGACTTTTCTTGCCCAATCAATAAATGATCTACTTCCATACTGAAGACTCAATGCTGCTCCTGCATCTGCTAATCCAGTAAGACCAAGACCAGTTCGTCTACCTTGTAGTAAAGAGTATTTTATCTGCGTCCAAAGTTCTAATTCTCTGTCTATATATATCTCATCAGAGGAGCGTATCTT
>Ga0307443_1000354_pt1 | contig 29968 bp, 33 predicted proteins | sample SalMarSW160220MG_FD_202148 | JGI IMG/M metagenome (GOLD analysis project Ga0307443, IMG submission 202148) | Salt marsh sediment microbial communities from the Plum Island Ecosystem LTER, Massachusetts, United States - SW1601-220 | ecosystem: Environmental > Aquatic > Marine > Intertidal zone >... | reverse complement strand
TGGGCGAGATAGTGGTACGCAGCAAGCAGACTATGGTCGAATACTGGAAGAAGCCCAAGGAAACCAAGGCCACGCTGGTTAACGGCTGGCTACACACCGGCGATATGGGCTACTACGACGAGGAGGGCTATATCTATATCGCCGACCGCAAGAAGGATATGATTATCAGCGGCGGGGAGAACATCTACCCCAGAGAGGTGGAGGAGGTCCTCTACCGCCACCCCGCCGTGCTGGAGGCGGCTGTCATCGGTATCCCCGACGAATACTGGGTGGAAAAGGTGCACGCCGTCGTCGCCCTCAAGAAGGGCAAAGAAGCCACCGCCGATGAGATTAAAGCCTTCTGCAAGAAGCACGTCGCCGGCTACAAGACGCCGAAATCGATTGATTTCGTCGACGCCCTGCCCAAGAACGCGGCGGGCAAGATTTTGAAGCGCGAGCTGAGGGACAAGTACGGGGGAACCCAGAAAGAGAAAAAGAGCTAACTCAGCCTGGCTATAGATTCGGGAGATGGAAACTTATAAAATAAAGTTTGAGCCCCTGGGCCTGAGCGGGCGCTGCCGCGCCGACGAGTCTCTCCTCGCCTGCGCTCAGAGCACCGGCATCGGCATTATCAGCCTCTGCGGGGGCAAGGGTAACTGCCAGTCCTGCCGCGTGCAGCTGGTGGAAGGCACCGCCTCCAAGCCCACCGCCAGCGAGCTCAAGGCATACTCCCGCCAGGAGATTAAGGAAGGCTGGCGTCTCGCCTGCCAGACCTACCCCACCAGCGACGGCAAGGTCGGTTTGCCCCCTACCTCACTGACCACCACCCAGCGGGTGCAGACCGAGGGGCAAGCAGTAACCGTTAGCCCTGAGCCCGTGGTTTTACCCTACCAGGTCAAGCTTTCGGCGCCCTCGCTGACCGACGCGCAGGCCGACGCCGACCGCCTGCTCAAAGCCCTGAACCGCCGGCACCACCTCCGCTGCGACAATATCGATATCGGGGCCTTGAGCCAGCTATCGCCGCAACTGCGCTCCTGGGACTGGCAGTGTCGGGCTTCCGTCCGCGAAAACGAGCTAATCGCCTTCGGCCCCTGGCCCAGCCGCCAGCTGGGGTTGGCGGTAGACCTGGGCACCTCCAAGGTATCGGGCTACCTGGTCGACCTCGACAGCGGCCAGACGCTGGCGTCTAAAGGGGTAAGCAACCCCCAGATAAGCTACGGCGAAGACATTATCAGCCGCATTTCTTACGCCACGCAATCGGCGGCTAAAGCGACGCAGCTGCAAAGGCTGGTGGTAAGGGCTTTAAACAAGATGGCTGTCGACCTCTGCGCCGAGGTCAAGGCTAAGGCCGGGGATATCGTTGACTCGGTGCTGGTGGGCAACACCGCCATGCACCACCTGCTGGCCGGGCTGGCCGTAAAGCAACTGGCGCTGGCTCCCTTCGTCCCCACCGTAAGCCGGGCGATAGATATCAAAGCCAGCCGACTGGGGCTTAAATTCGCCCCCGGGGCTTATTTGCACTTGCTGCCCAACATAGCCGCCTTCGTCGGCGCCGACCACACCGCCGTGCTGGTGGCGACGCTGAACGGTGAGAGTCAGGAGACGACAATAGCCATCGACATCGGCACCAACACCGAGGTCTCGCTGATTGATAAGGATAAGATAACGACCACCTCCTGCGCCTCGGGGCCCGCTTTCGAGGGCTGGCACATCAAGGACGGCATGCGCGCCGCCAGCGGGGCTATAGAACGGCTGCGAATTGTGAATAATAAGGTGGAGTACCAGACCATCGACGATAAGCCCGCCATCGGCATCTGCGGCTCGGGCATCCTGGACGCCATAGCCCAGCTCTACCTGGCCGGGGTGCTGGGGGAGGGGGGCAAGATGGACGAGAAACATAAACGGGTGCGCCGCGGCGATAAGCACCTGGAATTCGTGCTCGTCGGTAATAAGGAGAAAAAGGGCGTTAATAAAGACATCGTCATCACCCAGCAGGACGTGCGCGAAATACAGCTGGCTAAGGCGGCTATCCGCACCGGCATCCAGGCATTGCTGGAAGCCAACGGTTATGGGGAAGAGAAAATCCAGAAGGTGATAATTGCCGGCGCTTTCGGCACCTATATCGACGTCGCCAGCGCCATCACCATCGGCATGCTGCCCGCGCTGTCCCTGAAGCGCTTCCAGCAGGTGGGCAACGCCGCTGGTACCGGAGCCAGGCTGGCTCTAATCTCCCGCACCAGGCGGGCCGCCGCCCAGAAGATAGTCTCCGGAATAAACTATATAGAACTGGCCAGTGTTCCCGGCTTTAATAAGACCTTTATGCAGGCGAGCTATCTGGGGCGGTTCCGACTGAAAGAAGGTAAGAGAACGGAGGTTTAGGTGATGGAAACGAAAATAACCAGCGCCAGCAAAGAGGTAATAATCGGCGGCGACCGGCCGGTGGTGCTTATCGGTGAGCGCATTAACCCTTCGGGCAAGAAGAAACTGGGCGAAGCTCTAAAAGAGGGCAACCTGGACATTGTGCGTAAGGAAGCTAAAGCTCAAACCGAGGCTGGCGCCGATATCCTCGACGTTAACGTGAACATATTCGGTGTCGACGAGCCCGACCTGCTGCCCAAGGCAGTTAAGGCGGTGATGGAGACCTCGGACCTGCCCCTCTGCATCGATAGCGCCGTCCCCGAAGCACTGGAGGCGGCTATCAAGGTCTATAAGGGCAAACCGCTGATTAACTCGGTCACCGGTGAGGAACACTCCATGGCCAAGATACTGCCCGTCGTCAAGAAGCACGGCACTGCCGTCGTCGGGCTGGTTCAGGACGACGAAGGCATCCCCAAAACCCCCGAGAAACGGCTGGCCGTGGCTAAAAAGATAGTGGAGCGCGCCGAAAAGCTGGGCATCCCCCGCGAGGATATCGTCATTGATTGTTTGAGCCTGGCGGTGGGCGCCGAGGCCAACTCGGGCATCGTAGCGCTGGGGACGATTAAGCTTATTAAGAAGGAGCTGGGGGTTAACATGACGCTGGCGGTGAGCAACATGTCCTTCGGGCTGCCCGACCGCGAGCTGCTCAATAACGCCTTCGTGGCGGCATGCGTCGCCGCGGGCATAACCTGCGTTATCGTCGACGCCAAGAAGATACGCCCCGCCGTCCTCGCCGCCGACCTGGTTATGGCTCACGATAAATACGCGCGGCGCTACGTGGAAAACTTCCGCCAGCGCCAGCAAGAGCAAGCCTAGAAATAGGGCCGGACAGGCTGGCAAAAACCGAGTTATCTATGCTATCATAAGGTGCGATTTATAGCTATTTGCCCGCTCTCAGCGTGAGTGACTAAATCGGCGGGGGGGTGGGCGTAGTTATCAAGAAATAAGGAGGTAAATATGGGCAGGTTAGACGGAAAGGTAGCTATCGTCACCGGCGGCGCCAAGGGTCTGGGCAAGGCTTTTTGCTTCGCCCTGGCTAAAGAAGGCGCCAAGGTAGTGATGGCGGCGCACCGCCTCGATACCGACGAAGCCAAGCAGGCGGCTAAGGAGATAGAAGCTAAGGGCGGCATGACGGTAGAGGTCGACGTCACCGACGAGGCCAGCACCAAAGCCATGGCCGAGAAGGCGGCTAAGAAATTCGGCAAAATCGATATTCTGGTCAACAACGCCGCTTTCTATTACGGGGTGGGCCGAAAGGCTTTCCACGAGGTTTCTCCGGAGGACTGGGATAAGGCGCTGGCGGTGGGGGCTAAGGGTGCCTGGCTCTGCGCCAAGGCCGTATTCCCCTACATGAAAGAGCAGAAAAAGGGCAAGATTATCAATCTCTCTTCAGATACCGTCTTCGCCCCGACCAAGGGAATGATTAACTATATTACCTCCAAGGCGGCTGTTGTCGGCATCACCCGCGTCCTGGCCGGAGAGCTGGGGCAGTATAACATCTGCGTCAACGCCATCGCCCCCGGCTACACCGATACCCCGGCCAGCTGGACTATCGGCAACGTAGCCAAGTTCGATACCAGCACCACCCCCCTGGGGCGGGTCGGCAAACCCGAGGACATGACCGGGGCTGTTGTCTTCTTCGCCAGCGATGACTGCGACTTCATCAGCGGCCAGACTCTGATAATTGATGGCGGCCGGCGGGTGCACTAAGCCGCCAAGCTTTTAGAACATAACACATTTACTATTGCAAAGTTCTTCCCCTCCCCCCATAATAGCTGGGGGGCCTTTATTGTCGAGAGGGGGTAAATGAGCCCGGCAAAGCTAATATTCAGGTTCGAGGAGCTGGGGCGAGAGCACAAGAAGCTGGTCGGCAAGAAGTGCGCCAACCTGGGGGAAATGCTGCGCATGGGCTTACCCGTACCGCCCGGCTTCGCCACCTCCATCGACATGTACCGCCGATTCGCTAAAGAAACCGGGGCGGCGGCGGAAATCTCCGGCTACGTGAGCCAGATGGGCAAGCTCAAGGGCAAGAACATTGCCGTCTTCGACGAAATGAGCTTGAAAATCAGGGGCATTATCGAGAGCCAGGAGATGCCCCCGGCCTTAGCCAAGATGATAGCCTCCCATTATAAGGAGCTGGAGAAAAAGGGGGAAGCCCCCGACGGCGCCGTCTCGGTGCGCTCATCGGGGACGGAGAGCCGGCCGGGTATGTTCGAGACCTACCTCAACGTGGTCGGCGTCGAAGACGTGCTCGACAAGATAAAGAAGGTCTGGTCGAGCGCCTACACCGCCCGCGCCATCGCCCTGCGGGTCAATAAGGATATACCCGTCACCGGCGACGAGCTCGGGGTGGCTGTGGCCAGGATGATAAACGCCCGCTCAGCGGGCATCAGCTTTACCCTGGACCCGGTTACGGGCGATACCTCCAAGGTAATCATCAACTCCAGCTGGGGGCTGGGGGAGGGGGTGGTCAGCGGTGACGAGGACGTTGACCACTTCGTGGTGGACAAGGATACCCTGAAGATAATCAAAAGCACCGCCGGCCGGAAGGCGAAAAAGGTAGTCACCAAAAAGCGGGGGGTGGAGTGGGATAATGTGCCGGCAAAGAAGCAGTCGGCGCTTTCTTTAAGCAACAAGGAGGTTTTAGCCATCGCCAAGCTGGCGTTATTGCTCGAAGAACGTCTGGGCAGGGCGCAGGACATGGAGTGGGCTATCGACGCCGATTCCACCCCGCCCGACAATATTTTTCTCCTCCAGACCCGCCCGGCCAAGCTCACCGTTAAGAAACCGGAATCGGTTACCGACCGTATGATTGACCTTATCGTCCAGAAATTCTACAGACCTTGAGCGTAGAGGTGAAAGGTGGCCAAGAAAAAGCAGCTGGGAACTAAAATCTGGGATGTAGTGCCCGGCTACGACTTCATCGAGGAAGTCGACCTCGCCGCTATACCCTCGTGGTTCCTCGACGGCACGCACAGCGTGCCGCCGCTGACGCCCCTGTTCAGCTACCAGTGGGCCAAGTTCTGCAGCCACGGGTTCAAGGCGGCCTGCGCCCAGCTGAGTATCCCCACCTGCAAGGGCTGGGAGATTCGTATCTCCAACGGCGGCATCTACTGTGGCCTGCATATCGTCAGAGACCAGGAAGAGATTGCCCGGCGCGAGGTCAAGTTCCGCCAGGCGCTGCGGCCCTGGCTCGAAGACTTCGAGCGCCACTGGGACGCTTATAAGAAAGAGCTACTGGGCATCTACGACCAGCTTAAAAAGCTCGATGTCGACCGCGCCACCAACCTAGAGTTATACCACCACAACTATGATTTGATGGAAGCCTACATGCGGATGTGGGAAATCCACTTCATCGGCATGTACACCTCTTTCAACACCTGGCTGCTCCTGGAAGCGTTGACCAAGGAGCGCTTCGGCCTGAGCGACCAGGAAGCCGAGTTTCAGGACATGATGCGGGGCTTCGACAACAAGATATACCAGATGGACAAGAAGCTCTGGGAGTTCGGCCAGCTGGCTGTTGAAATGAAGTTGACCAATATCTTCAAGGAAAACAAGCCCCCCGCCATTCTCACCAGGCTCAAGCAGTCGGAGAAGGGCAAGCAGTGGCTGAAGCAATTTATGGACTACATGACCACCGACGACATCGGGGGCTGGCGGATGCAGCACTTCACCGACTTCAACGAACCCTACTGGCTGGAAGACCCGGCCACGCCCATCGGGCTGGTCAAGGACAATATCATGAGGGGCAACAGCTACGACCTGGAAGCCACCCGGGCCGAAATCGCCAAAAAGAGGCGCGCCGCCATTGCCGCCTTCCTGAAAAGGGTGCCCCCCGAGGAGAAGGAGCTCTTCAAAGGGCTGATAGCGCTGGCGGGCAAGTCCAGCTCCTACAGCGAGGAGCACGACCTCTACTGCGAATTGAGCATACACGCCCTGATGCGCCGCGGCTACCTGGCTATGGGCAGAAGGCTCGCCCAGAGCGGTACCATCGATAACCCCGATGACATACTGATGCTCAACCCCGACGAAATCGACCGCGTGATAATGGTGCCCGAGGCGCACGACATGCGCTGGATAACCAGAAGGCGGCGGGCGGACTGGGAAAAGGCGCATAAAACGACCAACCCCGCCGTGCTCACCAAGCGCGCCAGCCTGGAAGAAGCCATTAATTTAGACCTGCTGCCCTCGCGAGACGCCATCGCCATCAAGATTGTCGTCGGCGAAATGCCCCAGCCCAAGCCCAAGCTCAAGGCGGACATCTGGGGCATCTGCGGCTGCCCGGGCCAAGCCGAGGGCATCGCCCGCGTGGTGACCAGGTATGAAGACCTGAAGAAGGTGCAGCCGGGCGACATCCTGGTCTGCCCCAGCACCAACCCCACCTGGACGTCCGTCTTCGGGCTGGTCAACGGCGTCATCACCGACACCGGCGGTACCCTCTGCCATGCCGCCATCATCGGGCGGGAATACGGCGTGCCCACCATCGTCAACGTCAAGCAGGGCACGAGCTTGATTAAGACCGGGCAGCGAGTCAAGATAGACGCCACCAACGGGGCTGTTTATATCCTGGATAAATAAGGCCCCTTAGAATACAAAATCGGCTGGCATTAGCCACCGCAGGTGTGCTATCTTTAGGTAAAAGCTCTAAATTGGAGAGGAGAAAAATGGCAGAATCTAAGTACAGCAAACACATTATCACCAAGACCAAGTCCGACCTGACGCTACCCGACTTCCGGCGCGAAGCCCTGAAAACCGCCGGCGACACCCGAACCGCCATGGCCTATCTCGACGATGAGGTATTCAAGGGGGCTTTCTATGTGGAGTGCGTCTGGTTCTGGAAGGGCATGGACAAGCCCGAGGTGGAAGCCCACACCCACCCCTTCGACGAGGTAATCACCTTCTTCGGCTCCAACCCCGACGACCCGGAAGACCTCGGCGGCGAGGTCGAGATATGGCTGGAGGACGAGAAGTTCACGCTGACCAAGAGTTGCCTTATCTTCGTGCCCAAGGGGATGAAGCACTGCCCGCTGCATATCAAGAGGGTGGACAGGCCCATCTTCCACTTCACCGCGGGGACAGGCAGCACCTATAAATAAAACCGGGAAGGGACAAGGAAAGTTGTTGCTACAGGGGAAGGTGGCCGTTATCACCGGCTCGACCTCGGGCATCGGCCGGGCGGGGGCTATCGCCTTCGCCCAGGAAGGCGCCAGCGTTGTTATCAGCGGCCGCAATAAGGAGCGGGGCGGGGAGGTGGTGGAGATGATAAAGAAGCAGGGCGGCCAGGCGCACTTCGCCGCCGCCGACGTAATGGTGCAAGCTGATATCGAGCGGCTGGTTAAAGCGGCGGTGGATGCCTACGGGCGGCTGGATATCTTCTGGCACAACGCCGGCATCGTGGGACCCGATGACGTGGAAACTATCAGCCCGGAGACCTATGATAAGATGATGACCACCCACCTCAAAGCCGCCGTCTTCGGCGTTAAGTTCGCCCTACCTCGCATACTAAAAGCGGGCGGGGGCGCCATTCTATTCACCGGCTCAGTGGCGGGGCTAAAGCAATCGGGATTCTCGCTGACCTACTCCCTGGCCAAGAGCGGGCTGGTGATGCTCACCCGTAAGCTGGCCGTCGACTTGGCCAAGGATAACATCAGGGTCAACTGCCTCTGCCCGGGGCGGGTGCAGACCGGCATGAGGCCCGAAATCTCCGAGGAGAGGTCTAAGGCGCTGGGCATGACGCCCGAGGAGTGGGAAAGGCGGGACAAGAAGCGCATACCCCTGGGGCGGTTCATCACCGAGCAGGAGGTGGCTGACGCCGCCCTCTTCCTGGTCTCGGATAAGGCTTCGGGCATAACCGGCGTTGCCCTCCCTGTCGACGGGGGCTTTCTGGCCATATAATTATAGTTTAGAAAGAGGCTTAAAATGGGAATTTTAGACAACAAGGTAGCCATAGTAACCGGAGGCGCCAACGGGCTGGGCAAAGCCTACTGCCTGAGGATGGCTCAGGAAGGCGCCAAGGTGGTGGTGGCCGATATCGCCGACAAGGAAGCTCAGGCGGTCGTCAGCGAAATCAAGGCGGCGGGCGGCCAGGCCATCGCCCTACACACCGACGTCACCTCCGAAGCCGCCACCAAAAAAATGGCCGAGGAGACGGTAAAAGCCTTCGGGAGCATCGACGCCCTGGTCGACAACGCCGGCTTCTACCACGGTATGTCGCGGAAGTCGTTCGACGAGATTTCGCTGGCGGAGTGGGACAAGATGTTCGACGTCAGCGCCAAGGGCACCTGGCTCTGCGCGCGGGCGGTATTCCCCCAGATGAAAAAGCAGAACAAGGGCAAGATTATCAACATCGCCTCCGAGGCCTGCTTTGCCCCCACCAAGGGACTGATTCACTACACGGCGGTCAAGAGCGCCGTTATCGGCATCACCCGCGTCCTGGCCGGCGAGATGGGGCAGTATAACATCTGCGTCAACGTCGTCGCCCCCGGCGTTATCGATACCCCTGGCACCCGGAGCTACATCAACATGGACAAGATGGACGCCAGCTCCGTGCCCATGAAGCGCTTCGGCAAACCCGAGGACATAGTCGGCGCCATCGTCTTCTTCGCCAGCGACGACAGCGATTTTATCAGCGGACAGACGCTGCTCATCGACGGCGCGCGGCGGGTGAACTAAAGAATACGCCCTTTAGCTCAGAGGCAAGATGCTGTATAATACACAATAAGTCAAAAAATAAAGTCTTAAGGAGGAGAAAAATATGCCCTGGACTTGGAATTTATACACCAGAGAGTTCTGGCCGCAGCGGGACTTTAAGAAATTTCCGCTGTGGTTCGTTAACCTGGCCCACAGCTTCCCGGCCTGGACCCCGCTTTTCGGCTGGATGTGGGCTTATCCTTTAGCCCACGGTCTCTGCTACGGTATTAACGAGTCCTCGATACCTACCATCAGGGGCAGCGAGACGCGCAGCCTCGACGGGTGCGCCCTAGCCAGCTCCCTCAGGATTAGCGATGAGGACGAGATTAAGGAAAGGGGAAAGCTCTTCAAAAAGTTCATCACGGAGATCTATGCCCCCAACGCGGATAAGCTCTTCAAGGATATGGAAGACGAGCTGATAGGGATGTGCCACAAAATCAGGACCTTCGACTATGAAAAGGCACGCCAGTACGAGCTTTACAAGCTCTTCCGCGAGGCGGTGCAGATGCTCTATCGGGAGTGGGAGACCCACTTCTACCTGATGTACCCCGTCTATGAAGCCTACTGGCACTGCAGCGATATCGCCGCGGAGTATGCGGGGATGAAGGAGTTCACCCCCGAATGGCACAGAATAATACGCGGCTACGATAACGACCTCTTCGTCCAGGACAAGGCGCTCTGGGGACTGCGCAGCCGCGCCATCGAGCTCAAGATTGACGATGTCTTCACCCAGAACCCGGCCGACAAGGTCATCCCCGCCCTGAAGAAGACGGCGGCGGGCAAGGAGTGGCTGGAGAAAGACCTCAACGACTTCCTGATAGTCAAGGGCTACGGCTGGCGCTCGCCGCGAATGATGGAGTTCATCGTGCCCGCGTGGTGGGAAGACCCCACCCCGGCTATCGCCCACGTCCAGCAGTACCTGCAGATGTCGAAGGATGCCAAGGCACCCTTCCCGCTGGACGGCATCAGGCCTAAGCTGGTCAAAGAGCGGGAACAGCTGACCAAGGAGCTTATCGACAAGGTGAAGGCGGCTAAATACCCCAACATGGACTGGTTCATGGCCACGCTCAAGATGGCCCAGAAGTCGAGCGCTTTCAGCGAGAGCCATGATGTCGCCTGGGAGCAGGGCTGCCATACCACCTTCCGCTACTGCGTAAGGAAGATCGGCGAGAGGCTGGTAAAGTTCGGCACCATTAACGAACCGGACGACCTCTTCTTCTTCATCCCCGAAGAGTTGGAGCTGCTCACTGCCTATCCCGAATCCTACGAAGTCAAGGACATCGTCGCCGACCGCAGGTCAACCTGGACAGCCCAGAAGGAATTCAAGTCGCGCCCGCATATTATTACCGCCGGGCCGTTAACACCGGAGGACATAAACAAGCATCTGGCATCGGTCCACGATGCCATAGTAGCCAAGGTTGTGGCCGGGGACGCCCCCATCGTCAGGCCGGAGACGGGCGCTGTCTTGTTCGGTCTCTGCGGCAGCCCCGCCGGCACCGTGGAAGGTAAGGCTCACCTGGTGATAAACGACGCTGATGTCTTTACCACCCAGCCGGGCGATATCGTAGTCTGCCCGGGGATGTCCTCGGGGTGGACGCCTATACTGCCCCTGGTCAAGGGGATTGTCACCAACGGCGGCGGCTCCTTAAGCCATGCCTGCATCCACTGCCGTGAGTACGATATCCCGCTGGTATCGAACACGGGCAACGGCACCCTGGTCATCAACGAAGGCGATAAGATTAAGCTTGACGCCGACGAAGGGCTGGTCTTTAAGCTATAATAGGGCGGTAGGGGCAAATGAGCGTGAGGGTTAAGCTGCCGCCTATCCTGCAGGAGCCCAGCGGTGGCGTTGAGGCGCCCGAGGCGGCGGGGCGGACGGTCGGCGAATGCTTGGAGAGCCTGGAGGAACGGTTTCCCGGCATCGAAGAAGTCCTCTTCGACAGGCAGGGTAAGCTGCTGCGCATCTTCGGCATCTATCTCAATGCCGACGGTCTTCGCCCCATAGAGCTGGACACAAAGGTAGGGGACGGCGACGAGATTGTGATTTTGAATTTTCTTATGGGAGGCTGAAATGAGCAGTTACAACGGCAAGCTGATACGGTTGAACCTGACTACGGGTAAGAGCCAGGTCGAAGAAATCCCCAAGGCGTGGCTCAAGGATTTTCTCGGCGGGCGGGGCTTAGGCGTCAAATATCTCTACGAAGAGCTTAAACCCGGCGTGGAGCCTTTGAGCGCCGATAACAAGGTGATAATGATGATGGGCCCCTTGGGCGCCACCACCGCCATGTCGGTATCGCGGATGGCGCTGGTAACCAAAAGCCCGCTCACCGGGGCGGTATCCAAGTCGATTATGGGCGGCAGCTTCGGCGCCTTCCTCAAGTTCGCCGGCTACGACGGTATTATCGTCGAAGGCGAATCGGCCAAACCGGTATATCTCCATATCGATAAAGAGGGCATCCGTCTCCTCGATGCCGCCGAACTCTGGGGGCTGGACACCCAGCAGACGCACCAGAAGCTTCGCGAAAAGCACGGCAAATCAACCCAGGTCGCCTGCATCGGCCCCGCGGGAGAAAACCTGGTCCGCTACGCCATTCTCATCAGCGACCTCCGCTGCGGCGGGCGTACCGGTGTCGGTACAGTGCTGGGCGCTAAGAAAATCAAGGCGTTCGCCGTCAACTCGTCAGGGCCTTTGAGCCTGCACGACGCCGACGGTTTCAAAAAGCTGACCAGGGAAATCGTCGAAGGCTTAAGAACCAGCCCGGGACGAATTAAGATGAGCGATTTCGGCACGTCCTACCTGACGCTGGGCTTCGAGAAGGTGGGCATCTTCCCGGTGAAGAATTTCCAGGAGGGCCATCTCGAAGGTGTGGAAAAGATAGGCGATGAAGCAATGGCCGAAATAAAGACCAAAAACGACGGCTGCTACGGCTGTATGACCAAGTGCGGCCAGGTGCGCGAGGTAAGCGGAGGCACCTATGACGGTGCCACAAGCGAAGGTCCCGATTATGAAACCATCTGGTCTCTGGGGGGCAATCTGGCTAACACCGATATCGGCTCGCTGATAGCCGCCGACTCCCTCTGTGACAAGCTCGGCATGGATACCGTCAGCACCGGCAATTCCATCGGCTTCGCCTACGAGCTCTTCCAGCGGGGCATTATCACCAAAGAAGACACCGACGGCCTGGAGCTCAACTGGGGCGACCCCGCCCCCATGATGGCATTGCTGGAAAAAATCAGCAATCGCCAGGGCTTCGGTAAGCTGCTCGGTGAAGGCACCAAAAGGGCGGCGGCGCAGATTGGCAAGGGCGCCGAAGACTACGCCATACAGATTAAGGGGCTGGAGCTGCCCGCCTACGAGCCCCGCGCCGTCAAGGGCTACGGGCTAATCCTGGCCACCTCCAACATAGGCGCCAGCCACATGTATGGCCGCCCCCGCGACGAGCTTGCCGGCAAGAAGGACAAGCTGACCGAGGTCGACAAGGGGCAAGACGCCGCCAGCGCCGAGATGTCCCAGGCGACTCAGGACTCGGTCATTCAGTGCGCCTTCAGTCCGGTCACCGGCTTTAATGCCCAGCAGCGAAGCGAGTTGCTGGTAATGGCTACCGGCTTTAAGGAGTTCGCCGACCCCGCCTACGTGGAAAGGATAGGCGAAAGGACGCTATGCCTGGAGCGTTGTTTCAATGTCCGTGAAGGCTTCAACCGCAAGGACGACACCCTGCCCAAGAGGATGCGCACCGAGCCGCTGCAGAACGCGGGCCCGGCCACGGGACAGGTATTTAAGAACCTGGACGGTCTACTTGATGAGTATTATGATGCCCTGGGCTACACCCGAAACGGCATACCTTCCGCGGAAAAGCTGAACCAGCTGGGTCTGGGAGACGTTGCCAAGGACATTGAGAAGCTGACAAAGTAGGCCGCTTTCAGGTCTGTCCTGGCTTGATTTAGCCGGGAAGGTTATAATAATGGCTGCTGGGAGTCGCTAACCGGTACGGGAAACGCTGATGGTTAACTATGAGACGGTGCATATTGCCATAGCTCCTCCGGCCCATCCTGATGAAAAGCTGGTAAGCAGCGTCGCCGTTGTTATCAACAAAAGCCCCACCTATACCCGCCTGCTGCTGGCCGGGGAGGTACCCAAAATCATCGCCCACGCCGAAAACCCGCCGGCGGCCGAAGCGATAATAAAGAGTTTGGGCGAGCTGGGGCTGGTAGCACTTGCCTGCCCGGACTCCGAACTCCGCCAGTTTTCCCCCATCTTCGAGGCGCAAACCCTGGAACTTAGCGAGCAAGAAGTCCTCTTCCGGGATAATACCGGCGTCGAGAAAAGGATGGCTGCCAGCGACGTCTTTTTGATTCTAATCGGCCGGGTGGAAAGCTCGACGGAGGTGAAGACGACCAGGTCCCGGATAAAGTTCAGCTGGGGCGGGACGCTGCTTACGGGCGGCATCCCCGTTTTTCGAAGGGTCAAGCAGACAACCACGGATAAGTCCAGCCAGGCCGAGGACTTCGCCCGGCTTTATTACCGAAAATCGGCTGAGCCCGGCGTAGAGCTCTGGCAACACGACCTGAATTATTCGTTCCTGGGCGCCGAGCGCGCCGCTTCCTCCGTCCTGAATTTCAGCACCCTGGTGCGGCGGCTCCGCGAGGTATTCCCCGAAGCGATTTTCGATGACAGGCTATCCAAACCCCTGGTCCTGGCCGATTCTTCCAGCTGGCAGGATGCTGAGCTAAACTGCAGGTTAATCTACCTGTTCCACGCAATGCAAATAGGGTAGGATTAGCTGGCGCCCTTAACCGAAAGGGTGCGCCCGCAGTGGGGGCACTTTACGTTGACCCCCTTGAACTCGGGGGAGACCCTCAGCTTGGTGCCGCAGGGGCAGTTGACCGTCCGGTATTTATTGAGCCGCCACATCATGTCGGATGTCTCCCGGGCGCGTTCGACCTTCTGCGGTGATTTTTCCGCCGTCTTCGCCTCGGGTGACGGCGCCCGCAGGGCGGTAGCGCCCGCCATCTTATCCAGCGCCAGCGCCGAGGCGGGGGCGATACCCGTCTTGGCCCCCCTCGCCTCCCGGTAGGCTTGGTCGTAGTCGGAGAGCGAAGCCCCCGACATAGCGCGCAGGATGCGTATCCTCTCCGAGATAGGCGGGTGGGTGCTGGTGAGGTTGCTGGCGGCTCTCCCCTTCTGGCGGAAGGGATTAATGGTATACATGGGAGCCGTCGCCTTGTTGGCCGATTTAAGCTGTACGGGCGAAGCGGAGATCTTCTCCAGGGCCGAAGCCAGGCCCTCGGGGTAGCGGGTATAGAGGGCGGAAGAGGCGTCGGCTAAATATTCCCGCTTCCGGGAAATGGTGAAGTAGATAATCTGGGCTAAAATCGGCGCCAGTATCAGCAGGAAAATGCCCACGGCCAGGACTATTAGCCCTCCCGCGCCACCTCCCCCCGAACTTCGCCGGCCGGCGCCGCTGAAGAATAATACCCGCGTGGCGTACCAGGCCAGGATAACGATGGTGCCCAGCATGACGGCGCATATCGCCATCAGCAGCACGTCGCGGTTCTTGATGTGGGCCATCTCGTGGCCGATTACGCCCTGGAGCTCGTCGCGGTTGAGCTTGGCCAGCAGCCCCGAGGTGACGGCCACCGACGCCTTGCTAGGGTCGCGCCCGGTGGCGAAGGCGTTAAGCGCCGGGTCGTCGATGATATAGATATCGGGCATCCTCTCCAACCCCGAAGCGATTTTCATCTCCTCGACGATGTTATAGAGACGGGGGTTGTCGTCGTGGCCTATCTTGCGGGCGCGCGACAAACTCAGCAGGATGCTGTCGCCCTGGTAAAAGGCGAGCAGGGCTAGTATGCCCCAGACGATAAGGGCCAGAATAAGCCCGATGATGGCGTTGTCGAAGAAGAAATAGCCCAGGGCATAGCCAATCAGGAGCAGGATAATGGCCATGCCCGCGGTCAGGACTACCGAACGCCATCGATTAGCGCTAATCTGTTCCCACATATCTTAAGTCGCTCTATCTTATGTAAAACTAACCTTGGGCGCTTCCCTCTCCTCGGTCACCGTGACCTCGAAGAACTCGCCCATTTTGAAGTTGGTCATGGCGGCGACCACGTTGGAGGGAAACATCTGGACCTTGTTGTTCATCCTCAGCACGGAATCGTTGTAGTACTGGCGGGAAAAGCTTATCTTGTTTTCCGTCGAGGCCAGCTCCTCCTGGAGGGCCAGGAAGTTCTGGTTCGCCTTGAGGTCAGGGTAGTTCTCCACCACCGCCAGCAGCTTGGAGAGAGCGCCGCCCAGCGCGTCCTCCGCCTTGGAACGGGCGGCGGCACCGGCGCTGGCCAGGCTCTGCGCCAGGTTGCGCGCCTTGGTCACCGCCTCCAGCGTCTCTCTTTCATGTATCTTATACCCCTTAACCGTCTCCACCAGGTTGGGGATGAGGTCATGGCGCCGCTTGAGCTGGACGTCGATCTGCGCCCAGGCGTTGCGCATCTGGTTGCGCAGCCCGATCAGACCATTGTAGGTGACAATGAAAAAGAGGAAGAGTAAGACCACGATACCGCCGATAATATAGATGGCTAACCACATAGCAACCTCCTTATATGTTGCCTTTATTTGAAACCGGGGCTAAAAAGCCCGGCTATTTTTCGGCCTTAAAGGTATCTCCCAAAAAGCTAAGCACGCGCTCTTCGGGTCCCGCTTTAGCGCCCGCATTCAAAGCGCACTGCTCTATAATCTGGTGCACCTCGCCGCCGTCAAACCAGAGCCCGTCCCCCCACGGGCAGAAATCGATGAGCACCTCGGGTTCTTTGCCAATATGCACCTTTTTCATCTTGCGCCCGCAGATGGGGCAGCGCCGCTTTTTCTCGCTGGTCTCGGCGTCGGGCAAATCCATTATCTTCGCCAGGGAAAGGGCACCGCTTTCCAGCCCCATTCTCTCCAGCATCAGCTCCAGTTCTCCCGCGTCGAACCAGACCCCGCCGCATTTGGGGCAATGGTCCAGTTCGATCTTATCTTGCTCGACTACTATCATGACCTCACGGCAGGTGGGGCAAATCATAGGTCACTCCTTTAAGAGCAATTTTACCACAAATGAGGGGAAAGTGTAGCCGCCGTTAAAGCTCCTTAATCAGCTCCCGCACCCTGTCCTTGATTTCGTCCCTTACCCTTCTGGCTTCCGCCAGCGGCCGTCCCCTGGGGTTGCCCAGCGCCCAGTCCTCGACGTCGCTAAGGAGGGAGGGGCAGGCGCTCTGGACGTCGCAGCCCATAGTGATAACCCGGTCGGCTTCGGCTAGCATCTCCGGGGTCAACAGCTCGGGCCTATGGCCGTCGAGCTCTATGCCCGCTTCCCGCATTATCTTTATCGTTCTGGGGCTCATCTCCGGCTCGGGCCGGGTACCCGCCGAAAAGGCTACCGCTTTACCTCGGGCAAAGTGGTTAAAGAAAGCCTCCGCCATCTGACTTCGGCCCGCATTGTGCACGCAGACAAACAGTATTTTCTTCATTTGACCTAAAAACAGTATAAAGCAAACAGGTGTAACTTAGCCACTCAGGCCAGCTACCATATTCCGGGCAGGAGAGCGCGGCGTTTAGGGGGATAATCGGGGAAATGCTGGCGGTACCAGGCGTGGTGGGAACGGGCGCGGGGCACTAGATTAGCCGCCGTCCAGACAGCGAAGGCCAGCCCCGGCAGTGACCAGGTCGCCACCGCCCAACCCAACCAGATAATGACCTCGCCGAAGTAGTTGGGGCACGATATCCAGCGGTAAAGCCCGCCGTAGGGAATCTTGTAACCGGAGTCAGCCGACTGGCTCAGGTTGCGCAGGACGTTGTCGGCTAGTCGGTTGATGATAAAGCCGACAATAAAGAGCGCCACCCCGACGATAAACCGCGGGTCGCTGAGCCACTGGTTGGAGTAGCCGTCGGAGAAGGCGAAGATATAGCGGCCGTTGAGGTAGCCGTTGACCAGATTGAAGAGAAAGCCGAAGCCGACGATGAGCAACGGCATCCCCAGGCGGTGGCGGCGCAGGCTGAAGGGGTAGATAAAAGCGCGGTGCAGGTAGTGCGCTTCCCACAACCCCAGAAAGACCAGCGTGGTGATGGTGTTGGCGTTGCCGCCGATAAAGAAACAGACGGCGAAGGCCAGCGGCGCCGCCGCTTCCATGATAACCCAACCCAGCTTGTTGTTGACGGCAAAGCCCCAGCCGCGGCGCACATAGCGCCCGTAGGGGGCGGCAAAGAACAGCAGCGATAGGAAGACGGCGACCGCCAGCACAAACCAGCCGATGATGAGGCTGTTGAAGAAGGTCAGTTCGTTCAAGATGTCTCCGTCTTTTCCCGTTTCAGGGGACGGGTAAGCTTGCCCGCCGCCTCGAACCACTCGAGCGTATCGATAAGCGTTTCCCGGAACGGGCGCGGGCGGTAATCGAGTTCTTGGGTCGCTTTCTGGTGGCTTATGTGGCGGTGGCCGCGCAGCGCCTGCAGAGAGACGCTGGTATAGAGGGGCCGCCGCCGGGCCAGGCGGTCGAAGGTGGTGATAAAGGGGGCGCCGATCCGCGCCAGCCACATCGGGAAGACAGAACCGGGGGCTTTGACACCGGTCAGCTCTTCGGTCATTTTAGCCACCTCGCGCAGCGACAGCCAGTGCCCGGAGAGGAGGTACTTGGCTCCGGTGGGGGCTACTTCCTCGGCGCGCATCGCCCCTTGGACGACGTCGCGCGCGTCCACCCAGTCAAAGCCGCCCGTAACCAGGGCGGGCAGCCGGCCGTTGGCCAGCTTCAATAACGCCTCGCCGAAGTGCGACGGCCTGTAGTCGTGGGGACCGACAATGGCCGTGGGGCTGATGATAACAGCGTCCAGTCCCCTTTCTATCCCCCGGCGAATTTCCCCCTCCGCCGCCGCCTTGGAGCGGTCGTAGGGCGGGTAGTGGCGGGATTCCACCAGGGAGTTCGATTCGTCGACGGGGATATCCGTAGCCGTATCGGTCAGGGTGTGGATGGAGCTGAAGTGGACGAGGCGGCGCACGCCGCGGCGCAAGCAGGCTTCGACCACGTTGCGGGTGCCGGTAATGTTGACCGCCTCCAGCATTGACCAGGGGTCGGTGGAGATGGAGATACGAGCCGCCAGGTGATAGACCACCTCGGCGCCCTCAAAGGCCTTGAGCAGGGAATCGGGGTCGCAGATATCGCCCGAAACGACCTCTATATCCAGCCCCTCCAGCGCCCTTCGGTCGAGATGGACCAGGGCGCGCACGGGGCGCCCCTGAGCCGCCAGGGCATGCACGAGATTAGCGCCGGCATGTCCGGCGGCGCCGGTTACTACAATCATTATTGCCGACAATTATATCAGAAAACGTCCGTCGGTTGACAACGCGGCAGCGTTGGTATAGAATAATTATGGGCATAAGACCAAAATAACCAGCAATCCTTGCCAGTTAATGGGCTTATGACTTAAAAGATAAGGATAAAGGCTTATGGGAAGACAACCTCTCTGGCGACGGGTGGACTCTGTCCCCCGGGTGAACTATTTCAAACCGGCGGGCGTGCCCATGTCCGACCTGGAAGAGGTGCGCCTCTCCGTCGAGGAAGCCGAGGCGATTCGGCTGAAGGATATCGAGGGTCTGGAACAGGACGGCTGCGCCCAAAAGATGAAAGTATCGCGCAGCACCTTCGCCCGCATACTACTCTCGGCGCGGCAGAAGATGGCCGACGCCCTGCTCAACGGCAAGGCGATAAGAATCGAGGGCGGCAACTACGAGATGTCGGTGCGCCGCTTCCGCTGCGACAACGGCCACGAGTGGGAAGTCCCCTTCGAAAAAATGATAAAGGAGCCGCCGGAGCTTTGCCCCACCTGCAGCACGGCCGACATCGTGGCGCTCTGGCCTACGGGCCGCGGCCGGGGTATGGGCGGCCGGGGCCGGCGAAACTGGCGGCGCCCTACCGAATAAGAACTATGAAAGTCCTTGATGATTTGATGGCAACGCTGGACACGGACGCGGAAGTAAAAGACATCCGAATGGGTCTCTTTCACACCGCCGTCCTGACGCGTAACTGCGGGCTGGCGGCGACGCTCCCCCGCGACGCCCTTAAGCAGGAGCCGCCCTCGGTCAAAGAACCGGGGCGTCTTCTGGAGAAGAGCGCCTCAGAACTGGCTCGGATGGCTTACTCGGATAACATACTCGAAGCCGCCATCGGCATGGCCGCCATCAACTCGCTGCTTGAGGTTAACGATAAACAATGCCGGGAGCTTAATGCCAGCGAGATTATCGCTGAAAAGGGCAAGGGCAAAAAAGTGGCCATTATCGGTCATTTCCCCTTTGTTCCCCGCCTGCGGGAGGTGGTGGCTGAACTCTGGGTAATCGAGAAGAACCCGCGCCCGGGCGATTTCACCGAGGACGAGGCGGAAAATCTCGTCCCGCAAGCCGACGTTGTCGGCATAACCGGGACGGCTTTCACCAACCACACCATCGAGAAGCTGCTAAAACTATGCCGCCCTGAAGCCTACGTGGTCACCGTCGGCGATACCGCCCCCCTCTCCCCAGTGCTCTTCGACCACGGCATTAACGCCATATGCGGCACTAAAGTTACCGACCCCCGGCTGGCGATGAACTGTGTCAGCCAGGGGGCGACCTATCGACAAATTAAAGGAATCCGCCAGCTAACCATGGTTAACTAGCGGGAAGGAGGCAAAAATATGTATAACGGAATGGGACGAGGCAGAGGTTCAGGACGAGGCATGGGCGGAGGTATGGGCTTTGGTTTTCGGGGCGCTTCCCCTCCCTGGCCCTATGTAGGTAGAGGTAGAGGCGGACTGCCGCGCTGCGGCTATTTCCTGAGCGGCGCTGGCGCGCCCCCGCCCGCTTTCTACGGCCAAGCCGCTGCCCCGGGATACACACCCTTTACGCCCCCGACCAGGGAAGAAGAGTTCGACTACCTGAAGAACCAAGCGGAGGCGATAAAAGGGCAACTGGAGCAGATTGAAACCAGAATGCACGAGCTAGAGGAAGAGAAAAAGGGATAAGGAGGCACTTTATGAAAATCGCTATTTCAGCTAACGGCCCTACCCTCGATGCCGAGGTAGACCCGCGCTTCGGGCGCTGCCAGTATTTCATTATCGCCGACCCGCAAACGATGGAATTCGAGGCGATTGATAACGCCAGCGCCATGGCGGGCGGCGGCGCCGGTATCTCCGCCGCCCAGATGGTCGCCGGCAAGGGCGTGGAGGCGATTATTACCGGTAACTGCGGCCCCAACGCCCACCAGGTTCTGTCCGCTGCCGGCGTAAAAATGATAACCGGTGCGTCGGGGAAGGTAAAAGACATCATCGAAAACTACCGCGACGGCAAGCTCAAGGCCAGCTCCCAGCCCAACGTGCCCGACCACTTCGGCATGGGTGGAGGTGGGGGCGGAGGCATGGGCGGTGGCATGGGACGCGGCATGGGCGGAGGTGGAGGCGGCATGGGCGGTGGAATGGGACGAGGCATGGGCCGGGGTATGGGCAAAGGCATGGGTCGCGGCATAGGCTTCGGCATGAACCCGCCTATGGCTTCGGCAGCCCCACCCCAGAGCCCCGCGCAGGAAATCGGGACGCTCAAAGCCCAGTCACAGGACTTAGCCCAGCAGCTCAACGAAATCCAGCGCCGTATTGAAGAACTGGAAAAGAAAGATAAAAGTCCAGGGGAATGAGCATGAGGATCGCCATAGTTCCAAATTTCGAGCAACTGAGAGTTCTGGTTAATTACGACGGGCAGGTGACTCCGGGCACTCCTGTCTCATCCCTACCGGCACTGTTTACACCCTGGCCAGATGCCCGGGAGAAAGGGTTTGCCGAAATAGATGTGGAAGGTGACACGCTGAGAGCATTGCTTGCCGAAGTAGGGTCTTGTTACAAGCAAGCGGGTGTTGATTTTGAGCCGATTTGCCCCATAACCAAGGATATAAAACTAGATTACGACGTGTTTGTTAACGGCCAGAATTATGTGCTTTTAAATCACGGCCTTGAGTCAAAGCTAAAGGATGGGGACGAGGTGAAGATACAGTCAGACACACTGGGGCATTGTTAATGGTCACTACGTATGGAGATAGGTTTGAAGTTAGTCAGTTCACAGGGGAGGTGTAATTATGCCTAGAGGAGACGGAATGGGACCTCTCTGGGGAAGCGGACCCGGAACGGGTAGCGGAGGGGGCAGGGGCAGGATGAAGGGCAATCGCCCCGGCGCCGGCCCTAGCGGTGAATGCGTATGCCCCGCCTGCGGAACAAAAGTAGCGCACCAGAGAAGCGTCCCCTGCTACGATATCAAATGCCCCAAGTGCGGGGCCAAGATGACCAGAGCCTAAATGATAATATCTATCGCCAGCGGTAAAGGCGGCACGGGTAAGACGCTGGTCGCCACCAGCCTTGCCCTAGCCCTCAAGGATAGCCAGAAAGTCAGGCTGCTCGATTGCGATGTCGAGGAGCCGAACGACCACGTGTTTCTTAAAACCAATATCAGCGGCAGCGAGCCCGTCTTCATACCCGTCCCCAAGATAGACGAGGCCAAGTGCACCCGCTGCGGCCAGTGCGCCGAGGTCTGCGCCTTTAACGCCATCGCCGTCCTCGGCGAGCACGTGCTCACCTTTCCCCAGCTCTGCCACGGCTGCGGCGCCTGCAGCTATCTTTGCCCCGAAAAGGCGATATCCGAGGAAAAGAGGGAAATGGGCGTAGTGGAGTGGGGCGGGGCGGACGGCATCGATTTCGTTCAGGGTAAGCTCACCGTCGGCGAGGCCATGGCGCCGCCCGTAATCAGGACGGCAAAAAGGCATACTGATAGCGACGGTATAAGCATTATAGATAGCCCGCCGGGGACATCCTGTCCCGTGGTGGAATCAATCGAGGGCAGCGATTTCTGCCTGCTGGTAACCGAGCCCACTCCCTTCGGACTCAACGACCTCGTACTGGCGGTGGGAACGGTGAGGCAGCTCGGCATAGCCTGCGGGGTCGTCCTCAACCGCGCTGGCGTCGGCGATAACAGCGTTGAGGACTACTGCCGTAGAGAGAACATACCTATATTGCTCACCATACCCCTGGATACCGAAATCGCCCGTCTGTACTCAAGGGGCATAACGCTGGTCGAAGGCATGCCCGAGTGGAAAGACAAATTCGTCGGGCTTTTCGAGGGAATTAAGGAGATAGTGGATGCGAGAAGTCGTAGTCTTAAGCGGTAAAGGCGGCACCGGCAAGACCAGTATCGTCGGCTCGCTGGCGGCTCTGGCCAGCGGCAAGGTGCTGGCCGACTGCGACGTGGACGCCGCCGACCTTCACCTGCTGCTCAGCCCCTCGGTAAAACAGGAAAACGAGTTCTGGAGCGGGCAGGTGGCTCAAATCGACGAGGCAAAGTGCACCCAGTGCGGGCTTTGCCAGGAATTATGCCGCTTCGACGCTATCAAGGACTATAAGGTAGACCCGATAGCCTGCGAGGGCTGCGGCTTCTGCTCGCACATATGCCCGGAAGAAGCCATAACCATGCGGGAAAATATGTCCGGGCACTGGTTCGTCTCCGATACCAAATACGGGCCCCTGGTCCACGCCCGGCTCGGCATCGCCCAGGAGAATTCGGGCAAGCTGGTGGCTCAGGTAAGGCAAGAGGCAAGGCGAATCGCCGAAGAACAGGGCTTGGAATACATCATCAGCGATGGGCCTCCGGGCATCGGCTGCCCGGTTATCTCTTCGCTGTCGGGAGCCAGCCTGGCGCTCATGGTTACCGAGCCCACGCTCTCCGGGATACACGACCTGGAAAGGGTGCTCGGCGTCTGCCGCCACTTCGGCGTGCCGGCCATGGTCTGTATCAACAAGTACGATCTAAACGAGGAGAATACCCGCCGCATTGAAGACTATTGCCGAAGTCAAGAAATCAAGCTGGCGGCGAAAATCCCCTTCGATAATGCTGTAACCGAGGCCATAGTCCGCGGCGTGCCCGTGGTGGAATACGCCGACGGCGCGGTCTCGCGGGAGATAGAGGGGCTGTGGGACGTTATCTCCCACCCCTAAAACGCTTTGTAGTACGAATTATAGGAGGTTTCTAGATGAGGTATGCCGTACCGATAAGCGGTGGCATGTTGTCGGCTCACTTCGGCCACTGCGAGCATTTTGTCCTGTTCGACATCGACGAGCCGGGGAAAAAGATTATATCTAAAGAGCTGGCGCCTTCGCCGGAGCACCAGCCCGGGCTGCTGCCAGCCTGGCTGGCCGAGCAGGGAGTCTCGCTGGTAATCGCCGGCGGCATGGGCTCCCACGCCCAGAGCCTTTTCCAGCAAAACCGCATCGGCGTCATCATCGGCGTCAGCGAGAGCGACCCGGAGAAGGCGGTACTCAGCTATCTGGAGGGAAATCTGGATAGCGGCGATAACATATGTGACCACTAATAGAACTGGATAGCGGCGATAACATATGTGACCACTAATAGAAATGGAGAAACACCGTGTCGTCATCATGGGATAAGTTCGAGGAAATGGTTAGAGCCAAGATGCTCGAGGTCTATTCGGAGGCGGTTGTCGAGCACAGCATGAACCCCAAAAATATGGGGGAGATTGAAGGCGCCGACGGCTGCGCCAGGGTTACCGGCCCCTGCGGCGACACCATGCAGCTATGGCTCAAGCTAAAAGGGGAGACTATCCAGGAAGCCAGCTTCCTCACCGACGGCTGCGGCACCAGCGTCGCCTCGGGCAGCATGGTAACCGAGCTGGCCAAGGGCAAAAAACTCGGCCAGGCCCGGAAGATAAGCCAGGAAGATGTCCTCAACGCCCTGGGCGGCTTGCCCGAGGAAAGCGAGCACTGCGCCCTGCTGGCGGCGGACACCTTGAAGGCGGCCATCAGGGACTACCTGGCCATGAAGAAGGAGCCCTGGAAAAAGGCTTACCGCGAGCACTAACGAGCACGATTGGAGACAGCAGTTAATGGCTAAGGAAAAAATGTTATGTCCCTTCTCCGGGAAATTATGCCAGGAGTGTCCCCTTTACCGCGGCCGACACTACTACCTGTGTTTCAGCAAGAGCTACCGGGGGCACCTGGAAAACGCGGGCGAGACCGCCGAAGAAAGCAACCCCGCCGAACCGGTCTGGGAGCCCGCCGAGATGCCCAGCGCCGTCGACCCATTTCTGAGACCCATGGCGGACATCCGGGATTAAGGAGCATGGACACTGACACTAAGGAGAAGATAAAGAGAATCTACCAGGTCCTGCCCCAGCGGGACTGCGGCTTTTGTGGCCTCGATAGTTGCGGCAAGTTCGCCAGAGCCGTCGCCGAGGGCAGAGCTTCGCCCTTCGGCTGCAAGCAGAACCCTATGGCGGGTTACATCATAAATGAAATCCTGGGAGCCGGGGTGCCAGCGCACCATCACCGATTACAACCCGCTCTGACGGAGGGGCTGAAGCAGGAAGTGCGGAAGCTATCCGAGAACGTGGCTGACATTCTGGTCAGGATTGAAAAGCTGAAAGCAAGTAGATAACCGGGCAAGGATGAGTGCCCGATAGACTGTATTATGCTAGAATGTAGCTGCCCATGAAAGCGGAGCTCTCCAAAGCACTGGCTGAAATCGTCGGCTCGGACTACTTCTCCGACCGCCCCGAAGAGCTTTATCTCTATTCCCGCGACCCGGGTGCCCAGCTGCCGCGCAAAGTCGATGGCGTCGTCATGCCCAGAACGGTGGACGAGGTGCAGCGGATAGTCGCTCTGGCCAACCGGGAAAAGCTCGCCCTGACCCCGATGGGGGCGGGGCTGACCCTTTCCGCCCTGAACGTGCCGCTAAAGGGCGGCATCGTCCTCGACATGAAGCGGATGGACAGTATACTGGAGGTCAACAAAGCCAGCCGCTACGTCCTGATTGAAGCCGGCGTCACCCAGGCGGCTCTGAGCGCCTACCTGGAGAAGAACCACCCCCGCCTCCAGCACTCCACCCCCGAATCGCCCCCCACCGCCACCATCGTGGGCAACATCCTGATTCACGGGCACGGCCACCTCACGCCGAGATACGGCGTCAACTCGCAGATGGTCAACGGCATGGAGGTGGTTCTGCCCACGGGCGAGGTCTGCCAATTAGGCTCGGGCTCGATAAGCCCCAACTGGTTCAGCCGCGATCCCCTCCCCGACCTGATGGGTCTTTTCTTAGGCTGGCTGGGAACGACGGGAATCGTCACCAAGCTATCCCTCCAGCTTTTCCCCAAACCCGCCTTCCGAGACCTGCTGTTGTTCGTCTCCGACAGCGTGGAGCTGATTCCAGAGCTTATCGCCGAGTTCAGCCAGATTAATCTGCTGGAAAACTGTTTCATCATCACCCAGGAGAAGCCGAGGTGGGCGCAGCGCATATACTACATTATCGTCGTTTCCGGCGAATCCCAAGAGGAATTCGAGGTCAAGAAGAAGATGCACGAGGGCATCTTCGAGAAATACAAAGTGGAGCCCGTGGCTGAGGAGAAAGCGCTCGCCGCATTGCGGGAGCGGTTTCTGGGTGTGCCCCCCTTCGCCGCCACCGCCGCCGATTTCAGGAAGGGCGGCGGCTTCGAGTACACCGGAGCCATACTGCCCATAGAGGTCATACCCGAAGCCTGGCGTAAAGGTATCGAGATTGCCCACAAACAGGACTTTTTATACCAGCTGGGCATACAGCTATTGCCCAACGGGCACAGTGTCATGCTCGCCTATTCATATGCCTTCAACCGCGCCCAGGCGGATGAGTTCGAGAGAGCCCGAAAGGCACTGGACGACACCAACCGCCTGACATTGGGGCTGGGCGGGGTGGCCTGGAAGCCGGAGCTGCCCGCCCAGAAGCTCATCCTGGAAAGGATGGACGCCAACACCCGCCAGCTGATAAAGCGGGTAAAGAAGATGCTCGACCCCAACGACATCATGAACCCGGGAAACTGGGAGGTGGCTTAAATCTCGCTACAGGATTATAAAGAGGTCATCCACCGCTGCTTCGGCTGCGGCTACTGCCAGCTGACCCTTGATTACTCAGCGTTTAACTGCCCCATCTATAACAGATTCCGTTTCAAGAGCGGCTCGCCGGGCGGGCTGCTCTGGCTCATTCAGGCCTGGGCGGGGGGAGAAATCGAGTGGTCGGAGTCGTTGGGCAGGATGCTCTACGCCTGCACGAACTGTAATAACTGCGCCCAGAGCTGCAAGTTTCCCTTCAACAAGGACATCGTCAACATGATAAACGCCGCCCGGGAAGATATGGTCGCCGAGGGGCTGGTGATGCCCCGGGTAGCCCGTTTCTTCCAGAACATCGAGGCTTACGGCAACCCCTACCGGGAGTTGAGGGAAAACAGGGGGCGGTGGGCTGAGGACATTGAGGTAGAGCCCTACGCGGGGCAGGAATACCTCTTTTATGTCGGCTGCGTAGGCTCCTTCGACGAGAAGGGGCAGCGGGCGGCTAAAGCGCTGGGCGAGCTATTGCTTAAAGGCGGCGTTTCCTTCGGCATTTTGGGTCCCGCCGAAGAGTGCGACGGCAACGAAGTTCACATACTGGGCGAGAGCCGTATCTTCGGTATGCTCCGAGATAAGAACACCGAGCTTTTCCGGAAGGCGGGGGTAAAGAAGATTATTACCCTTTCCCCCCACTCCCACCATGTTTTCGGCAAAGAGTACCCCGATGGCTTTGAGGTGTATCATTATACCAGCGTCCTCAGCGAGCTTATCGAGCAGGGCCAGCTAAAGCCGTCGGCAAAGATAAATCTTAAGGTAACCTACCACGACCCCTGTTTCTTGGGCCGGCACGCCGGCGAATACGAAGCACCGCGCCAAATCCTGAAGGCAATTCCCGGTGTCGAGCTGGTGGAGATGGCCAGGAACTGCGAAAACTCTTTTTGTTGCGGCGGGGGCAGCGGCAATTTCTACACCGATTTCTTCGGCGGCGGCGAAAACAGCCCCTCCCGAATCAGGGTGAGAGAAGCCGCTGAGACGGGGGCTGAAATCATAGCGGTAGCCTGCCCGTCCTGCGCCGTAATGCTCGGCGAGGCGGTAAAGGACGAGGGGCTGGCCGAAAAGATGGCGGTCAAGGATGTCGCCGAGATTTTAAGGGAATCCGTTTAGCCCCGGAGGCTTTAGCCACCCGACCACAACGTTTTCATCGTCTGACGGCGAGATGCTATAATGGCAGGGATGAAGCCAGACGAAAAACTGCTAAAGAGCTACTCTAACCCCCCGCTCAAAGAGCCCTTTCTGGTGGCGGCGGGGCCGGGCACCGCCAACGTGGGCTTAAGGACGGTCAGCTACCTCCAGGAAAAGCTGGGGGCGGAGCTTTTCGCCGAGATTGAGCCTGGCGACTTCTTCACCCCTCCCTATAGCTTCACCTTCCGCGACGGGCTCATCGAAACCGCCCCCATAGAAGCGGGGGAGCACCAGCCCCACAACCGGTTTTACTACTGGAAGTCGGGCCAGAGCCACGACATCATATTCTTCACCGGCGATACCCACCCCCTCCCCGGCAAGGTGCCGGAGCTGGCCGGCTATGTGCTGGAGGTAGCTAAGGGTTTCGGGCTCAAACGGCTGTATATGCCCGGTGCTTTTCTGGCCGATATCCACCACTTGAGCGAGCCTACCCTCTACGGCTCGGCAACCAATGACGAACTACGGCAATACCTCCATAGCCGCCACATCGTAGACGCCCCGTCGATGAACATCGCCCATAACCTGAACGCCTGGCTGCTGGGCATGGCTAAGAGCAAGGAAATCGACGCCATCGGGCTGGTCAGCGAGATACCCACCTATAAGCCCGAGGAAAGAAACATCAGGGCCTGCCGGGTGCTGGTCAGGGCTCTGCTCCAGATGCTCGAAATAGAAGCCCCCGACCTCTCCGACCTGGATACCCTGCTCGCCGAGGAGGACAAGCGGACGGAGCTACAGCTCGGCGAGCTGCGGGAATCCGCCGACGAAAGAGTCATCGATTTTCTCCACTACCTCGACGTGCTGGCAGAGCGCGAGCAACAAGCGTCTAAAGACAGGGGACTGCTGCCCTCTGAACTAGAGCTACCCGCGTCGCTCAAATTCATCGAGGAGCTTTATGCCCAGGCTAAAAGCGACCCGGAAAAGGTGGGGGAGCTCAGGCTGGCAGTGCAACAGCTGGGAAGCTCGGACCGCCTGTTGATAATGCGGAAATACGGCGAGGAAATCATGGGCCTGCTGGGCTACCAGGTGTGACGCTGGCAGGCGTTCTTCTTAGTGAGGTGGGTGGTGTGGGCGGTACTGTACGATAGGTAGAACCTTTGAGTTGGTCTTTAGTCTCACCTAATTGTTCGTCGAGATGGGGGTAATCACACCGCCGGTGGGGGTGAATGTATTTGTCATTAAGGGGATTGCTCCAGATATACCCATTGAGAAAATCTTTAGGGGGATATTCCCCTTCATTATTGCCTTGATTATTTGTACCATTATACTGTTCGTTTTCCCCCAGATTGCCACCTTTTTGCCTGGTTTTGCCTGCTATTAGGAGGAAACAACGTTATCTCTGATACCTAAATGAATAATTTTTAGGTTGCTTCTGATTGGAAAGGAAGACGTTAGAGAAATGGCGGAGAAGAAGAACTACCGGGAACTAATACTTGAGTCACAAAGGGGATTATGGCTGTAGAAGGATTTACCGCACATAAGAAAGAAGACGTTTAGAAATATTATAAATTCAGATGGTGGCCCGGGATTACCCTTGGCGATATGTTTGATAAGGCCACTGATTTATACCCTGGTAAAGAAGCTTTAGTTGATGATAATAGTCGCTTAACTTATTCCCAACTTAGGGACAAGGTAGATAGACTGGCTATCGCCTTAATCAAGCTTGGTATTGAGGAACAGGACCGTGTTTTGTTGCAGCTTCCAAACTGGAGCGAGTTTGTTTACTCATACTTTGCCCTTCAAAAGATCGGGGCGATTGCTGTTTTATTAGTTCCGAGGCACGCCCAAACGGAGATTGTCCACCTTTGCCATCTTACGGGAGCAACAGCCTGGATATTGCCGGAGAAATACCGTAATATTGACTACATGCCTATTATAGAGGATGTTTTGCAGGCAAACCCACAATTGGAGCACATTATTTTGGTCAGAGGAAAAGAAAAGGAACGGTTCCCTAACCTCGAAAAGCTGATACAGAATGCTGAGTTGAGCGAGGATAGTATTCACGAACTTGCTGATAGAAGGCCTGACCCAATGGAAGTTGCACATATGGGACCAACTGGCGGCACCACAGGTTTACCCAAGGTAGCTACACGCACCCACAATGACCTTATTTGTGATGTTGAATACAAGGCCAGGGCATGGGAATTGAAGAATAATGACATATGCCTAACTATGGCTCCCGTGGGGCATGATATGACTTTTACTGTTAATATTTGTGGCACTATTTTTACCTTTGGCAAACTGGTTCTATTGGATTCTACTATGCCAGAGGACTTCTGTAAGACAGTTCAAAGAGAGAAGGCAACCTGTGCCGTCACGGTTCCCGCCCTAGCTACAAGGATTGCCAATTTTGAGGGCTTGAAAGATTACGAAATGAGTTCTTTATTAAAACTGCATGTTGGTGGTGCTCCCAGCCCGCCTGATTTGGTCAGAGCGATCCACGAAAAGATTGGCTGCAAGTATGTTATTGGGCTCGGTTCGACTGAAGGCTTGAACTGTATGACGAGGTTGGATTATGACCTAGATACCATCTGCAGCACCTCGGGAAGACCTTGTTGCCCTTACACTGAATATAAAATCATTGACCAAGCTGAAAGAGAGCTGCCACTAAACACAGATGGAGAACTAGTAGCCAAGGGGCCAGACGTGTTTAGCGGTTATTTTAATGCCCCTGAGGAGAATAGGAAAAGCTTCACCGGGGACGGATTCTTCAAGACTGGCGATTTGGCAACTATCGATGATTTG